>Ga0209282_1000734_pt1 | contig 16513 bp, 11 predicted proteins | sample Mtrugardesep15_FD_187529 | JGI IMG/M metagenome (GOLD analysis project Ga0209282, IMG submission 187529) | Root nodule microbial communities of legume samples collected from California, USA - M. trunc garden sep15 (SPAdes) (version 2) | ecosystem: Host-associated > Plants > Roots > Nodule...
CATAAATTGTTGTTGTGTTTACCCATTATTTGTTATTATTGATGTTATTGTTATCCCCGGACCCTTCGTGTGTGTGAGGGAGCTTTGTGCACTGGACTGCCCTTTATTGATGTTATTATTATCATGGGTCGCAACTTTCCCGGTCGTGCTGAACAATAATTGATTCTACACTTGAGTAGAAAACGAGATAAGTCAGTGGCGTAACTTGAAGGTGAAGAGATCATAACAAGGAAGGTTTAGCAAGGAAAGAGATAAACAAGGAGGGATTGGGTGAGGGAAGACTTATGTGTTACTCTTAATTTTTTAATAAATCTGAACCCTTTAATTATTTTAAAAGAACCAATGGTACACTGGTGAGGAACTTGATGGCTCTCTCACCTTAGAAGCCACCAAGTTTATAACATATGTTATTCCATTCTCTCATCCTATACTTTTTTTGACTGGGGTAGAAGGGTGGTGATGTTCATCCTACAATGTATTTTACCGATGCTGCTGGTGCTTTTTTTTGGTTCTACAATGATATAACTCTATACTTTAGTTATACTGTATTTTCGTACCATATTTGGTACCTATCTGATTCCGGTGATTGTTAATAAGATACAACTTCTGACAACCGGAGTCACCATAATTCCTAAGGTGGATAAAAGGGAAAAACAAAATGAACTACTTGAACATTTAACCTCCTTATAAAAACACTTTAAGGTGGTAGGTTGAGAAAGTTTTACAATTCTGTAGAAGTTGACAAAAAAGTTAATACTTAAAGCTAACTAGGTTAAGTGATGCAAAGAAAACTTAAGAGGGTACGAAATTGCTTAGGAGTAATGTGTAATTTATCCTTGAGCATATGTCAATGTTCTAGTACACATTGTGTATTTGAAATAAATACCATTATGATGATGGGCCACTTGTAAGTCATTGTGCATGATAATTGAGTAACCTTGATTCTTTAAATTGCCTCTGGCACACATGATTTCTTTCTTTTTTGCTTCTTTTTCCTCTATGTGTATTTGGTTTTTATTCGTCTGTTCTGAGCACTTCATGTGCACTTAAGTACTCCCTGTGCTCAAGGATGCTGTACTTGATTCTGTCCGTTTTGGAGGTTATATATATATTACACTTTGCCATTCAAAAAAAAAAACTTGTGATAGAAAATTTCTTGTAAGAACTTTAAGGGGCATAAAGAAGTGATTATTTCTCAAAAATTATCTTTTTCAAACATGGTCATTGTTGTTTTTTATATGGTTAATTCTTAAAGCACTTTATTTATATTTATTTTCATTCAGGTATGAGAATGTCAGCTGTGAATATGTCCACTGTGAGACTTCCAACAGCTTCATTGTACCGAACAGGGCCGTCTCGGACATCTTGTGCTCTGATGAAGAGTTCATCAAGTTTGAGATCTGTGAAGAATGTGTCCAAAATATTTGGACTAAAATCTTCCTCATTTAGAGTATTTGCAATGGCAGTATACAAAGTGAAACTGATTGGACCAGATGGAACGGTGAACGAATTTGATGCCCCCGATGACTCTTACATTCTGGATTCAGCTGAAGAGGCTGGAGTGGAGCTACCTTATTCATGCAAAGCTGGTGCATGTTCTACTTGTGCTGGCCAAGTGGTTACGGGTTCTGTCGATCAGTCTGATCAATCTTTCCTCGATGACCAGCAAATCGAGAAGGGTTATCTTCTCACGTGTGTCTCATACCCGAAATCAGATATTGTGATTTACACACACAAGGAGGAAGAACTCTACTAGGTGATATATGGTTTTTGTTAGTTTTTCTATGCATGTTTTGACTATGTGTCATGTAGCTGGTTATTGTGAAACTATGTTGTTGTTTGTGTAACTTATTGAATCATTTTAGGAAATAAAGAAAGGAAACGCGTTATAAGACAACAGTTTGTTTTCTTTAATTTCTATTACTGGTACCGTATTTTGATGAATTTGAAGATTTCTTTTGATGTAGTTGCCAGTTATTAATGATATGTATGCTGCGGTGGGAATTAAAGTTTCATGTGTAACTTGGTCTTCCTCTTCTTTTATATGTTGTTAAAACTTAGAACCGTCGGATTCCATTAAAAAAGTGGATGCATTAAGGTTGATTTTGGTCTAACAAGACCAAGCTGATTGAAATTGGGACCTGGCTCTCCTGCACTCAATGTATACATGCATTCACACAGTTGGATATTGGTGTCCGCTTCATGAAGATCAAACGTACTAGATTTAAGTCCGGTATTGGATTTATAAAATAAAAATCTGCATTTTTATGGGCTGTCCAATCTAACGGCCACCACTGTCATGAATGCGTGAACACGTGATCACCTGATGGTAGGGAATACGCGTTCCTGAAATGGAGATCATCAAGAAAGCTGAGAAAGTGATAATATGGTTGCTTTCTTTATCTCTTATTTATGTCGATTTATGTGAGTTTATTTTCATTTTCATTTAAGCAAAACATGTTTTGCTTCTATCAAGAAAAGTGAGCATTTCAACTGTGGCCTACAGCCTTTAGCATGTAAGCATTGCACAAGAGGGGACCTACCAGGCTGCCACCATTATACTGTACTAATAAAAAAATTCCCCATTGGTACTTAGTTTTTCCTAAAGACAGGCTCTACTTATTCTGTCTCTGTACATGAGTTGCATTGCTTCAGTGGTTCAAGGAATATATACCAACATTTGTTATAGTCAGCTTAGAAAAGTTGAAACCGGACTTGGTGACATAATAACCATTTATTAGGAAGAAAATGGTGGATACAGCAGCGTATAAGGTGCCGGGTAAATGGAAGTTGCTGTGGAAACTGGTTGTGCTTCCAAAATTTCGCTCTTTTATGTGGCGTGTGGTGCGTGACTGTGTAGTGTGTTCCTATCCGAGTGCGTTTACAAGATAAGGGCCTGCACGTTCCTGATCTGTGTCCTTGGTGTGGTGCTGGACAAGAGACGTTGCCTCATTTGTTCGTTATGTGTTCAAAGAACATGGCTACGCGAAGGAGATTGGGAATGGCTGAACTGCTTAATCAATCAGTGAAGCAGTACCAGTGCTTTAGGGAGTGTGTGTTTCAAATTTTGGAGCAACTGCAAGAGACGTTGCCTCATTTGTTCGTTATGTGTTCAAAGAACATGGCTACGTGGAGGAGATTGGGAATGGCTGAACTGCTTAATCAATCAGTGAAGCAGTACCAGTGCTCCGCGGAGGAGATGGGTTTGTTTGTCGGAGCGAAGACTCTATGGCTGGAACCTTTGATGTCAGACCGAGTGGGAGAAGCACAAGCTTTGTTAAGATGCAATTTTGTGTAGTATTGAGCTGGGATTTGACAGAATTATCTTCTCAATCAATGCCAAATACGTTGCGGACAGTTTCAATTCATGGACTCATGACTTAAAAAAATATGGAGATATTATCCGTCAGTGTCGATGCCTAGTTGAGTATAATAGTTCTAACTCTCATGTTGAGTTTTTCAAGAGAGAAGCTAGCTAAGACAACCATATACAGTGCTAGCTCTCAAGTTTATTATGACATTCTACATGTATTGATCCCTCTTTATTTAATGAAATGAATTAGATTTCTTGTGTAAAAAATAAGGAAGAAAATGAATCTCATGAAATAGTACTCTAACATACATTTAGTTTCTTTCTCCATGAAATTTGCCATGTTTGTACTGAGTTATATTTCCCTCTCTGTCTTCCTTTCTGAGAGCATATTGATATTGATATTGAAATACATCATGGTACTTGAATGGTTTTTTCCACATTAACAATTGCAGAATGATTGGATATAGCCTATAGGTAATGTTTTAAAAAGCGGATTAAAGATCGAACCGGTAAAACTTGTGTCATGGTTCAATTGGTACAATTTGGTTTAAACCACCTTTGAACCAAATGATAAATAAACTTTTGATTTCTACTTATAAATTTTAAAAATGATTTTAGTCTCTAAAATTATAAACTTTTGTTTTGTTTTATTTTCTATAATTTCTTTTGTTTTTATTAAGTTTTATGGCTTGTTTATAAAATGTTATCTTAAGAAATTGACGTCAATTTATTAGACTACCATCGAGTCACATATGATACCATGAATAAAAAATATAACAGATTTCAAATTTGCAAGACGGAACATAATTTTTTCAAGTAAACTAAGACTAAAAAACACAATAATTAGAGGGACTAAAATGGTAAATTCAGCAATATATTTTTCCCGCCTCAAAGAACAAAATTTGTATCCCGCTTTTATTATTTTTCGCCTTTTCCGATTTCCATATACACAATACTTCAGGGTTTTTCTTCCGTTCATTTTTTCTTAGGGTTTCAATATTCATTCAAGCCTCCGCAACAACAATATTATACGGTAACTCTCTCTAAATTCTTCTTCTGTTATTAATCAATCCATGTTTTTTTTTTTTGAAATTATTCATTCATTATACTTATACACAATATCAACCAGATTCCCCCTTTTTTTCTATGTACTTATTGTGTTTGTTGAAAGTCCTCAAAGACTTTGTCTGGCAAATCGTTATTTTCCCCTTTAACATAGAATTATGATCTGGGTTTCAAGCTAAAACTATAAATTTTTGTTTAGGATCTTGTTGATTTGAAGTTTTTCATCATAACCAAGAAATCAGAAATTTCAGTTGCTTAATTCTTGTTCGAGTTTAAGTCTATAAAGCTTGAATCTTTTTGATATTTTTGGTTTTTTATTTCTACTCTGTTTCAGATCATGGACACTTCAAATCCTGCTGCATTTGTCAATGCCCAAGTTCTTCCCAATTTCATTGGAAAGAAAGTCAGAGCAGTGGTTCAGGTGAATCATTCTGATGGTGCGACAATCACGGGAAAATCCACTGATGAATCTCAGATTATTGTAAAAGGGTTATCATCTCAAGTCCCTGTTATGAATTATGTTGAGGTTATTGGCATTGCTGAAAGTAACAACTCTATTCGTGCTGAAATATTGACTGACTTTGGCGCCACCTTTGGTACAAAGCATTCTTGTGTTTAACTATATAATTTTCTTACCTGTTTTTGTTATGGTAGTTTTGTTGAATTCTGTTTTTGTTCTCGATTAAGTATATTATTACTTTTAAATTTTGAAAAAGAAGAAAATTGTCACATAGTAAATGTTGTTTGTCAATCATTTTGTTCACGACATAAACACCCAAATTAGAATCAGGCACTACTTTTTGGTGTTTTAAATTTCCGTTGTTCTGATGTTTACCTACTTATGTTGTTTTTGATTTGTATTTCTTTGTAGATGTCAACTCTTATAATCAGTTATGCCAACTAGCAAATGGTGAATTCAGAAGTCTGTTTCTTTAGGGAGCTTGAAGATTATTGGGTTAGCTAGTGGATGGTATTGAGTTGCAGCCTTTATGCTAAAGAACCTGCTTACTTTTTAGCATTTTATGATTGGAACTATATATATACTGTATATGTTTATGACCTGAGGATTTGACATGTAGACATGTGTTGTGCCTGAACTGTTTCATGTTTTTGAAATCCCCTTAACTTATATTTCCATGCTGTCTAGTTTGTTTTATATCTGCGTCTATCTCATCATCTCCATCGCCTTGATTAGCACAGGTGAAAATTTAGTTTCATGAATATTTGGTTCTTTTGCATCTAAAATATTTTAATAATCTTCCCTTCCAGTCTTTGTAAGAAACTTCGCAAGTCCTTTTTAACAAATTTCTTGGCTCTTGAATGAATACGCGGTCTATGTCGTCTGGTTTTTTTTGTATGAATTATGGTTACACAAAGTTTTGACCCGTATCTTTGGAATGAGAAAGAGAAGAGAAAGAAATGAGACTCTCTTCTTTGGTTAAACAATGAAAGGTGTCTAGAAACAACTAGTTATGCATGGGAATCTGTAAGCTTACGTTTCAATTCATACAAAAAAAATATGAATACCAATTTGGTGATGTGAATGGAATTTACATATTGGAGTGCAATCAAGTTGAGTCAAGGGAAAAGAGATCATCATTAGGAGGTCAGTACTCAGTAGTAAAAAAGCAAAAAGCAAAACACTCACTAGAGCCTAGAGTGCCAATAGCTTCTATGCCACACAATAACAGAAAATATTGAGTGAGAAATGAAGTCCAAATTTTCACGTAGTCATGGCATATCCATGTCCTGCCTCTGGTTCTGGTTTGAAGCAGTAACGAAAAGAAAATGAGCTAGATTCATTTTGGGTTTTAATATTTGTAACTCAGTCTGAATCTAGCTGTTATATTATTTGGTTGATTATGTTTGTTGATATAGAATAACTACTAAAGTTTTTTTTTTTGAACGGTCAAAGAATAACTACTAAAGTGAAAGAAAAAAGAAAATAACGTTTTTTATATTTGTTATTTACCAAAGTTCATTTCCATCTCCAATCTCCAGTAAGGACACACACAATCAACTCGACCACGGCTTTGGTAAAAATTGACAACTTGTAATTGATAATTTGTTGGTTAACTAAAGGACACTTAATTAGCTTTAAGCAAAACTTACTTTTGATCAAATTCTGAATTACTATAGCATCTTTTTCCTGGGAACAAGGTTAAAAAAAAAGGTTTATACAATCATGTAGATTTCTTTATAGGTCAAATTAATGGTGTATAAGTGAGACAGGTTTTGCTTCATGCATAAACTTGTTTCCACCATTGGATTGATAAGTCTTGTCATTGAACCAAATGTGATATAATGTTTGAAAACAAAGTTGTGTATGGTGTAAAACTAATTTACTGGTGCACATCAAGAGTTATGGTATTGTTCCAATCATACTCTTGGATTGCCATGGTATTGCCAAGAAGCATGAAGCATGTATTCCTTTTTAACTTTTATATGCATGTTTACAAACATACGTCTATATATACTAATAAGGGTATGTTTGAATAAACAACTTATAGCACAAGCGCTTATGCATAAGCTTACATAAAGCTATTTTTATAGAAAAAGATAAAATAAAGTTAAATTGTCTTTGTATATGCTATAAGCTGTTTTTATAAAATATATTGGAGAACTTTAACATGGGTACAAAGCATTCTTGGTAAATTCAATGAAGGAAACATTAGTTTCATTTAGAATGTTTCATGTTTGGTTCTTTCGCATCTAAATATTTCCTTCCAATTTTTGTAAGAAACTTTGCTAGTCCTTTTTGACAAATTTAGTGGCTCTTGAATCGATAGTTAATCTATGGTTTGTGTGACTATGTAACCATAAGTTTCAATTTATATCAAAATATAAGAATCGATTTGATAAAACAGATATAATAATGCTTACATTTAAGAATTCAATCTATTTGATGAGTTGAGGAAAAAGGGCTTGAACTGGATGACCAACAAGTTAGGTTCATTTTGGTTTTATATTTGTAAGTTGTAACTCAGCGTCAATTTAACTGTTTTAATATCATATAGTTTGATTTGAGTCGCTCTGTTTGTTAATAAAAAACTACTTAAGTGAAAAATATTTTTTGTTTTTTTTCTTTGTTATTTCTAAAACCAAAGTTTGTTTCCATTTTCAATTTTTATTAAGGACACAATCAACTCAATTATGACTTTGTTTGATAAAAACGACGGATCACTCTTTTGTGAGTTAAACGATATTAAATGAATTTTATCTTTTAAGTAGGAAGTTCAAATGATTCAAATATTGAAAAATAATATAGCCACTCACTTTTACACTAAAAATGTATCAAAATTAAATCTATTGTTACATTTTTCATGATGTTCTTTTTCTTAATATATCATATAGTATATATTTTAAAATAATGGTAAAATTTCATGCTTTGATTTATTAAATCTAATGAAGAAAAAATGTGTCATACTCATACAGTACTCATAGAGGAACTGTTAGATGCCCCATTCACACGCACCAATCACTTAACAACCTACAGCCCCTTCCTCACATCACATGTCTCCATGCCAACCACCACATGATGACTCAAATAACAGACACTCATCATCCAGGCCAGCTTCATGTTCTAACTTCTAACTTCAAATTTATGTTTATTGATTTTTTTTATTTTTTTTGCACAGTTATAAAAACTGTGCCAAGTAAATTAACTTAACCACTTAATTGATGAAGTGGTTAAAGTACAGTACATGTAATTAGCTCAGCTGATTAGTAAACTAAATTATAAAATAGTTGTCACTAATCACGTGTGATTGAATCAAATGTGTCCCACAAATCATTGAATAATATAAGCATCCTATAATATATGAGAACGCCAATGTGTCTTTCTAGCAATTCGGTGTCATTATTGAATAGTATAAATGAATGTGACAGAGGGAAGATTTTTTGTATCTTGAATGTGAAAGAAGATCTAATATTATATAATTCAAACACAAACAAAAAATGATATGCAGAATTTGTTTTGTGAGTAAATAAACAATACTATTAGCCAAAGTGAGTTATTCTGTCATTCACCACAAACAAAAATAATTAAGACTTGGGATGGACACATAAAAACATGACAAATGTACACTTCAACTTTGGAATAACTAATGAATGAAAAAGTGATTAGTAGTAGCAAGATAGTTGAGGTTATATATTTGGACCACTCACAAACCAGCTAGTCACTATACTTTTTGCTAAAGATAAGACCATACTTTCCTTTCTAAACCTACCTCACAGTCATTTTAACCTGGCTTTACAACCAGTTCAATCAATTCAGTTCAGTATTTGTTTGAGAAAAAAGTGAAAAGCTAGCTAACAAGAATATGAGTTTCAGAGTGGTTGCAGCCTTTTCTCTTCTAGTTGTTGTCCATCTCATCAACCTTGCTTCTTCAAATCCTACTAAGAACATCTTGCCTGCAGGTACTATATATCATATTCCTTGCTTCTTCTTTTTTCTTTCTATTTTAAGCACATGCAAAAGGTTTCTTAAACTCTAAAGTGAATTGCAGTTGTGTCACCACATTTGTGGGTTGCATGCCGTTTGTCTGCTAGCAATCATCGTCATCTCAAAGTAACCATAAGATTAAGAACAAAACAGTAGGTTGTCTAGATTGCAAGAAATGAATGAAACAGTTTGATATAGGCTGCACATGCATAAAGCCATAAACTGATTGTTTTGAAAAACAGATATATCTTTGGAGATTTTTTGAAATTCCATTTGAAAAAGAAAAAACATGATATTTCTGTATCAGATTTCTGGTGGCTAAGTATAGGTGATGGTTTAAATTGAGGTACCAGTTGCATCACAGTCCTTGATGATTGCAGTTGCATTGTGGTCGTAGAGATATTAAAAAAGTTGACGTTGCAGTTCAAATCGCGATCAGAGACCTTTTTCTTTAAACCCAATAGCATTATTTCAATTCTATTGCAGGCCCCTTTTCCTGATTCTCTAGGAATATAGGATGAGGGTAACTGCTTATAGATTCTTTGATCTTGATCATAGGTGAAAGAAATTGTATTCAGGTATCAACAGGAACAAGATACCTAGTTTGATTTAAAATGAAGGAGGCAAACTTTAAGTACATTGATTATTATCTTCCTTTAAGCTCTCTGTCTCCCACTAGTAAAATATTCAGATGCTATAGCCTATAAGGTAGAAAGATTCCTTGCATGACAATAAATGTGAATTTTCATGTGGATTGGTTACAAAAAAGAGGGGGTTTAAAAGTACTGGTAGGGATCCAATACCTAATTATGTAGTCATTTTCAGCACCAATATGCTTTTGTACGACTAGTTCAAATCTCATGGCACAACCCTTTGATAACTGAAAATTTGTAAGGTCAAAGAGATTTAATGATACTTTCTAAGAGTGATTTGAGATTCCTATGTGAAATGATCCACTTTACAGTTCATACTTCAACATAAGAAGGGAGTACACATAATTTCTTCTGAACTGTACATTTTTTAACAATACATGATGTTTTATCTACAAGCGAAATACTTGAGGAAAAAGCATTGTTAGTTTCTTTCTATAGCATGTTTAAGAAACAGAAGGCCATGAGTAAATACCTTAAATAAGAGTTTTGTTGATAGAATTTGTGCAGAAGAGCAAGTTAGAAGATAAGGCAATACATGTAAGTAAGATGGAAGGAGGTGGTGTTCATGGAGGAGGCGGTCATGGTGGCCAATCACATGGAGGAGGAGCAGTTATACCTGTTTATGCAGCCGGTGCTGCAAATAAAAACCACCAGCCTCCGAGTCATCATGGTGCTGCTGACTGCAACCTCAACAAAATCAAATTCTCCTCCACGCTTATGTTGGTCTTAGTCTATCCTCTCATGCTGATTGTTTGGTTAACATAGGAAGTACAGAACTAGTTCAGTATATGTTATGCAACTGTTACACACTTACACGTTCTTTTCTACAGTTATATGTTTTCTAGTGCCCTAAAAGTGAGTGATGTATTTTGTTCAGTTAGAATTTGTAACACTATGCAAAATGTATCAAGGAATGTTTACATACTCAAAATATCAAATCAACATCATAGAAAGGCAATAAAGTCTACAGATTTCATGTGGGCAGAAGGTGCTGACTTGCATATGGATCAGCAGTTGTGATCTGAAAGATACATATTGGATAGGCAGTACCATGATGCACAATTATAACTGAAAACAACTTCGTACAAATATTATCATTTTTCATAAGTGGTTTCGATGAAGATATAAATTTGAAGCAGTGTTTGCAAGTTGAATGTAACAGTTTATACAGATCATTAATGTTCATCTTAAGTACTATTAAAGCTGTCCAGCAAAATTTCCATGCATAATATAATAAATATTCAGATTTTTCCATGCTCGGAATAATGTTTTTGTTATTTTCTTCCAAATCATGGCGCCGTTTCCTGTGCTTTTTGCACATGGATGTATTTTTTTCAGTTGAATAAAAGGAGCTGAAAGCTCAAAAGAAGAAAATAACAATCCACACAAGAAACATAAAAGTCAATTAATTCAATCACTTCATTCAGATGTCCAAGGTGGATTAAAATTCAACATATACCAATCAAACTAATTAAACTAACTCATACTAGTACACATCTGGGTAGACCGGGTGTGAGAGAATCAACATACAAAGCATGTGTATGTACACAAAATGCTTTCCAATATTCTAAAATTTCAAATAGCTATAAATTACTTTGATAATGCAAACACGACAATTAAGTATCATTTTTAGAAATGGGTGAGGTGCTCAAGTTTCCGAGCCTGAAAAAACCTAGAACGCCCTTTACCACTTGATTCTATTTCTTCGCTTCTCCTCTTGGATGTGGTGAAACCCAAATTGTTTAATTTCAATTGCCTCTTGCCATTATTATTACTGCTGCCACCGTCTTCATCCAAGTCAGACTCCCTATAAAAAAGTCCGAGTTTTAACAGATAAATAAGCATAAACGCCTAGCACATAACACTTGGAAGTTGGAACATAAAAATGGAGAGAAAATTAAAAAAGTAGTTTTCCCATATACATAATGGAATTTAATTCCATCCGTCATCTTTCATGAGAAATATATTGTTCGGGTTGAGGGTCCCATGCATTGTTCATTCTTCAAGCTTAAAGTTTGGAAGAGAAGACGGTAAGATATATAAATCCAAGCATAATACCTACAGCTTTCAGGATTATTGAATATTTCAAAAACACTTCTGAATTTTTAAAATTAGTCTTTTTCCGTTGTTGACAACAAAAGGCATTGCAAAAAATATAGGACAATTCCAACTTAATACTTACCAAATTGAAAACAACCAACTAACCTCACAAGTACTTTGAAAGATTGTAAAAAAAGTGACTTGTTTCTGTGGTGCTAAGATCAGGTAAGAGATGTTGTGAAAATAGCACAAGTTGGTAGCCTATAACATATCAACTATCAAGGATACCTTTCTCAAGGACTATTTCACTCCAGAGATTAATTTAAATGTACAAAAAACCTCCCAAAAATTAATATACTTTTCTGATAACGATTCCAGTTATATAGACCGGTAATGAGTATAATAATTTTGTTAACCGAGAAGAAGCAGAAGTATAACTGATTTTCAGCAGCGGAGAATGTGGTCAAAAAGTTACTTAAGTGGGGAGAAATTGGATAACATGAAGTTGGTGGAATTTGGATCAAAGTTAACAGAATTCTAAATCAAAAATCTTATCCCAGAAACAAAAGTTCCAAATAAGATAAGTTCTCTGATCTTAAAATAAAATTACTTTTACAGCCCAAGAGGATCAAATTCCAAAAATTACAAACGTGGGATTGGCTTTGATTTGATAATGCTATTCTGGAAGCAAATAAATCTAGAAGCCTGTAAACTATGGAAGTGAAAAAGAAAAATTAAATAAAAGAATAGTTGGAAATAATTTTAGATTTTTATGTTGAACTCAACTCAACATCTGACTTAAGCAGTTAAGCTGCTTAAGATGGTTATAAATAGCACCTAGCAGTATGTCAACATTAACATGGAATGACTCAACTCAACATCTGACTTAAGCAGTTAAGCTGCTTAAGATGGTTATAAGTAGCACCTAGCAGTATGTCAACATTAACATGGAATGACTCAACTCAACATCTGACTTAAGCAGTTAAGCTGCTTAAGATGGTTATAAATAGCACCTAGCAGTATACCAACATTAACATGGAATGATTCATGATAGTCAACTGCGCCTACCAGCCTAGTTCAAACACACCGTGGAAAGGAAAACCTCAGGGCCTATTTGGTTTCTGTTCTCAATGTGTTTTCACTTCCTATTTTCAATTTTAATTAGAAAAGTTCCACTTCGTCTTCGCTTTATTTCTTGTTTTCAATGTTTTGTGCAAGAAACAATAAATGAAACCAGAAAATGTTTTGAAAACTGAAAACAAACTCAAAATAAGGTGGTATTTACTATAACTGAAAACAAGAAATGAAACCAGAAAATGTTTTGGAACCAAACAAATCCTTAGAAAACAAGTGCGGTATACAGTCACAGATTGCAGGGAAGATTAAGAAAGCATGCTTACCACAAGACTTCAGTGCCACCTTTAAAATAAGAGTTGCAAGTTCCCCAACTAAACCTGACCAATGTTGGAAAACCAAAGATAGAATGTTTGTGATCTTCTAGCCAAGACTTGGTTGCAGGATCTACACAAACGAAAACATAATCATATTTATTGTAATTACAATGTTAATCGGAATAATAGACATTATATGAGATCTACTCGTGAGTCATGACCTACTCACCTCCAGGATATCCAGAGCCAAAGTTCCTGTGAATGTTATCAGCAGACTCATCAAGCACCCAATCTCTTATAGCTCGATCTCTTGTGACCTGAAAGGTTGGATTAGAGGTTGCAGGTAGACGGTAAAACTTCTCAGTGCAGGAAATTCTACAAGGGAGAGTTAGGTACCTTTGCAACTATACTTGCACCACTGACAACAGGATAAAGACTATCAGCCTTCTTTGCAACCACAAATTTGATAGATGGAAATTTTTTAGACAGCTTTGCTTCATATTTCCCTGGATCTCCAACTGTATCAATATAAACCTGAAGAGGCCAAATTATACATTTCACATCTCTGTCATAATTTAATTATCAACTTAATATTACAACCTAAGTACTTATAAGAAGTGTACTTATCCATACGACATATTTTGTTGGCACAAAATTTGCGTTTATTTAATGTGTACATCTGAAGTCATTATTTCATTTTTGAAATCTTCAGGGTGAAGTGTGGTACGTTGATCTAAAGGAAGTGAGTCTTAAATAGAGCTCCCATTTAAAATATGTTGGGAAAAGGGTTACCTCAGTTAGAAGCACTCCCATTTTGAGCACCCTATCAACGAGGCCCATGGCAGAGTCATGTGATATCTCATTCAGGTTTATCTTATTCCTGTTAAAATTACAACAAGGAAAAATCATCATTAAATTGAAAAGAAAGACAAAAAACAGCAAAAACAAAAGGACTAAGGTTTGTTGGTTTACTTCTTGAGCATTTTGGCAGAGAGTTCCTTTGGGTCAATGACATCAACAGCCCATCCAATAGAATCATTGGCTTTCAAAGTTTCAAACAATTCTTCCCTCTTCTCTTCTTTCAGTGTCTTAGAATCTGTTCCAATAAAGATGCAAATTTGACACTACGTCTAAAATGCCTATACATAAGTGGTACATTTCTGATTATGTGTATGATACTAATACGCTGTGTAGCATTGACACAGACAGAACAGTGACACATAGACAACAACAACAATCAAGCCTTATCCCGCTAAGTAGAATTGGCTACATTGATCAAACAACGCCATAATGCTCTATCATATACCATATTTTTATCCAACTCATTAATTTCTAGAGCTATCTTAAAAGCTTTCCCAAGTCTACATCTGCCTCTAGTGATCTGAATTCTGATTATCCTCCATTTGATCTACTCTCCTTACTACAACATCTACGAGCCTTTTCTCTACAAGCTCAAACCACCAAATCCTAGTTTTCACCATCTTTTCTAATATAGGTGCCTGCCGGAACTCTCTCTTTAATGTTGTAGTTTCTAATCATGTCTTGTCTAGTCTTAACACATATCCAATGCAACATTCTCATCTCTGCTGCACTTAATTTATTTTCATTTTGATTCTTGACAGCCCAACACTGTCCCATACAACATCGCTGGTCTCCAATAAATTTTTCCCTTAAACTTGAGTAGTACTTTCGTATCACATGAAACACTTAAGACACTCCACCATTTCAACCACGCAGCTTGAATTTGATGGTTCACATCCCTATTTGTATGTGTCGTTTGAAAAAATATAACCACATAAACATTGGCAATAATTTAAAAAAGAATATAAAAGTGATTGAATATAACCACATGTGTCACCAAACACGCCTATTTTAAAGAACCCAAAACTAATGAATTTTCATTAATACAAGAATAAAGCTCTGGCAATGAAGAAGAATATAAAAATAAAAGAATGAAGTTAAGAGAAGAGAGTAGGTACCTGCGAAACTCAAAGTAGCAAGGGTTTTTTGATAGGAGCGAGGACAGTATAAACAACCGTAGACCATAGGACCAAGAACAGGACCTCTTCCAGCTTCGTCGATTCCCATTATGCAAGCTTCCGATGCCCATTCTCGAACCATAGGAGCTTCAGATCCCATTTCCGCTCAACAAACAACCGCGCTTTCTTTCTTTCTCAACTCTCAATAAAAAAATACCTTTTCAACTTCCCGCCATTTCAACCCTCTGATTTTGGGAGCGCAATACAGAGTAGGGTAAAGGTTGGAAGTCTTTTTTTACAAAAACAGACCGTCCGGTTCAATCGGGAACCGGAAACTTGAACGGTCCAGTCAAGTTTTCAAGAAAGTGAATTTGTTTTTTTTCTAAAAAGAAAGTGAAATGTTTGTTTCTTATTATTTTATGAATGTGAAGTCTTACTCGACTGATAAATACAAATATTGTTAAATTAAACATTTTTATTTTTATTCTTGTGTGTGATTTTTAAATGATGTTTATCACTTCATCTACAAATAGAAAATAATATAATAATAATAATAATTTTATGTATTTTAATGCGTGTTCTTTTAAATAAATGTTTACGTGTTTGTTTAAAACTTCAAAAGTAATCAAGAAAAGATAAGCTTTGTATAATGGATTTGTACATTTAGATTTAACAGAATCACCGAATATTTTCTAATTTAACCAATGTTTGAATTTTATTCGAATTTTAATTGAGATTGATGTTCACTTTTATTGGTGACGGTCGAACATGATTCATTCTCGTAGAAAACTGTAGCAAACCAAACACTAAACGGGGTTACTTTTTTATTTATTTTTATTTTGGTATAAAAATGGGGTTATCTCTATTAATGAGCAAACTGAATAAACAATATTAATACAACTTTCCTCTCAAAAAATATTACTATAACTTTTTTAATTCACTCCTCAATATTACTATAACTTTTTCTTGGCATGAAAATGGGGTTATCTATCTATGTGTGCGTCAAACGCCCAAACTCTCTTACATGAGTGTGATTGCCAAAAGCACAAAAGAGATGATGAGATTCTAATAGACACCAAGTTTGTGCTCAACTTCCTTCAACAAAAAAAAAAGTTTGTGCTTAACTATTGAGTATAGACGAAATTCATGACCAATTAACTCTAAGCACTTGTTTTGTTTTGCGTCGATTTTGTAAATCTTGCATCCTAATCCTAATGTCACATTTGTCGTGATATTGCAGAGCTATATTTTGAAACCTTAATCCAAACACATGTTTTAAACTGATCCAACCGCAAGAACAACCACACCGTAAGTTCCTTCAAAAAAAAAAAAAACACACCGTAAGTCGGTTTGACGGGTCAACCAGTGCATCATCAATTGTCAAGTATGGGCATTACTTCCCTTGGATTCCATGGTACATTATTACTGCGGCAGGTAAGCTTAATTCCACAACACTCCAGTGTCTTTTCGTATATACAAACGAAGCATCAAACTTGTAACAACACTTCAATTTTTTTATTTTAGGGGAAAGGGGGATAGAATATTACTGGATTGGTTGCTTTTACCTTGGTTAATGCTTACAGTTTGGAAACTTATCTTCATTCCTTTGATATCTGTTTTTTTTTTCC
>Ga0209282_1000735_pt1 | contig 16496 bp, 7 predicted proteins | sample Mtrugardesep15_FD_187529 | JGI IMG/M metagenome (GOLD analysis project Ga0209282, IMG submission 187529) | Root nodule microbial communities of legume samples collected from California, USA - M. trunc garden sep15 (SPAdes) (version 2) | ecosystem: Host-associated > Plants > Roots > Nodule...
TTTTTTTTTTTTTTAATTAAAAAAAATATGTTAACAAAACATATTATTTTTAAAGTACATAAGATTAAAACTTCCATTCATATATTTTCCTGAATAGTTATTCATAGAAATAAATCTATTAAACTTTATATATAAAATTTAATTCAACTAATAAAGTCGATATTATTAAGCTAGACAATTTCATTTTCTACTTGCCACTTTTTCACGTCCCAAAAATGAAACCTAGTAAATTTTATTTATATATATATATATATATATATATATATATATATATTTTTTTTTGAAGGAAGTAAACTTTATATATTATTACCCGCATCATAGCATATTCATATGGTCCCAAAAAATAGAGCACGTGTGTGCCTGTCGCATGGTTTGGCTAATGATTGACCAGTATACAATTCAATGGTACCTCCAAGTGGAAGCTACATTGATCACTAAGGATATGGTGGTGATGACATCTCCACTCTCCAATCCACCATCATCAAATACCATTATGGGAAGGTTTCAACTTCAAGCATCAGCAAAGCTGCTACAATACACGGTAGTCTGAAGCATGATCCAAATCCATAAGTCGAGGACCTACTTTAGTCCTATTTTGTCTCATGTGGGTAATTCATAGAGAAAGAGAAATGCCAACAAATCGGGGCTAATTAAGATAACATTTGAACAATTTTTTTTGTTTATGAACAAATATTAACATATTTAATTGATAATTTTTAATACTTTATTATCATCAAAACTTTCAAGAAGTAATGTTAAACACATTTTGTTTCTAATAATATCATGAAATTTATGTGGTCAAACCTTTTAAAAAGTAAGAAAAAATAAACGCAAAACTTTTCTTTCTCCTTCAAAGACATTAGTTAGCATAACTCATAATGAGGATGTTTTTATTTAACCATTCATCCAATCGGTGTGTAGATTTTATGTTACTCCTCCTGTTTCACCTAAAAAACATTATTTATAAGATGAAATATATAAAAATCACAAAGACAGTGCAAACATTTAAGGTCATAAATTTGATAATGTTATTCCAAATATAACCAAATTAATTAATGCTCTTGTGAATAGTGAGGTCCACTCCGTGCATTTTTTTAGACTACCACAATATTTGTAGATAGTTTCTACACTATTTAGCAATTACCAATTGATTTTTTTTTTCTACGGACGAGTCATGGATCGAAACTTTAATTATATGAAAGTGTAAAATATCTATTATCTATTTCTAATGTCTTAATGAAAATTAATTCATAATTCTTTTACTAATGTAATAATTACATCACTTTTTTTGTTTAAGGTTATTTCTCTTAATTTTTTAACCAATGCCCTCGTGTTACTCATTAGTCACTAGCTTTCTCCAAAATTAAATACAAGAAACTTACCAATATCCTGATTCCTGAATATCGTGATTGGATGCTGAGAAAAAATGAGGAAAAATTTCATACATTATTTAAACAGAGAGAAATTTGTCATTTGAAAAAAAACTGAGAAAATAGATATAAATATCTATAAAATAATAAGTTTATTAAATTTTGTAACAAAAAAAATTGAGAATAATTTTTGGATGGACACGAGAATTTGAACATTTCATTTAGTCACACACAAAATACACATCATACAATCATTTAAGGTTTTCCGATTAAGAAATTATTCTTTAAAAAAGTTTAACACTTCAATTTTCAATGTATTGAATTCACAATTTTTTATAAAAATTTACTATTTAAAGTTCTTAAATAGTGCTCTTAGGACACTCGTTAACATTTCCCTTATTATTATTTTTACTTTTTTATTTTTATATGTGTGATATCAAATTAATTTCAAATCTTTATATCTATACAAGAATTGTTCGGAATTTGATTAATAAATGAGAAAAAAAATGACAAAATAATATAATGATATTTTAACGCTATATGAGTTGTGCCAGAGAAAAATAATATAGAATTAGGCGAGATCAAATTATCTTATTTATGCTAGTCATAATAAATGTCCCGTTGAGGAAAATGTTTTTAAAACTAATCTTACAAAATTAACTGTTATAATACTGTTTAATATTGTTTTACTCATCCAAAGGTGAAAAGGTTTCTACTTTCTATGTTTTTTTATATCTTTCCTTCATACAGGTAAAGGAAACAAAGAGCATGATATTTTCGCTCAAGAAAAAAAAAGAGCATGATATTTATATGTGGTTGGGAGTGGGACATCCTGGTGGTATGAACTAATTTTGAGGAATAAGATTGAAGTTCATTTAATCATCATATTTTTGCGTTGTAAACTAAGTGATATGAGATCATGTAGTTTAAAGAAGTGTGTTAATGTGGTAATGATATTTTTCTTTCTTTTATAGCTAAGGATATTTACTTGTCACAAGCAAACAAAGCATGGCCATCTGCAAACCATTGTGTTATTAACTTATTATTATTAATAACAGTCACAGTCACGTGAGATTTGGTTACACAATTTTGCACATACTACATGGTACTTATTGTAGCATGTGAAGCATAGCACGGGCATCCTATTCCTCACTCACTGGTCCCCTGTTCTGTTCTGTTCCCTTGTGAAATCACCTCCTCCAATCCTATTAACTTTCAAACGTAGTACAAATCTTTTTTTTGTTCATATGCTACTTACTTAACACGGGCATTTGTATTGTATGTATCATATTCTATGCTAAACAGTACTAGTACCTTTCAAAATTCATAACCATCAGCTCCAAATTCCCAAGTCCAAGGATGATGCAACCTACTTCATTCCATATATTTTTCTTCTTTCTTCTAGCGATGGGGGCTTCTTCTTTCTATGGTTCTTAATTATTCCCACTCCCATTCATTTTAAATTATTATTGATTCATTCATTAATTAGTAGTATTTGATTTGATTTTTGCAGATGGACCCCTATATGACTCTACTGCTTACACTCAGGTAACATTCAATTCATGTTGTTGCTGTTGTTGTTTTGTAACTTAACTTCTATTCTATATGACAAGTGTCATATATACTACTGACTTGCATAGTTGACAGTGCAAAGAGCATCCAGAGAAGCCACTTCATGGAGGAGGAGTTTTCAATATCAACACCAACATCAACATGGCTTCACTTGTCCTCTATAATCTTACTTACGACACTATCTATTCCTTTTCTGGTACGTACGTTTACGCTCCTTCTTCCATTAAACTCTACGACGCACCCTTTTGGTTATTAGTAAGAAAAAATCGTTCTTTAGTTGGTAAATAAATTATAAATATAAAGTTGTTTATGATCAAAAATTTAAAACATATTCCGTTGCCGGGACTTGAACCCGGGTCTCTCGGGTGAGAGCCGAGTATCCTGACCAACTAGACTACAACGGATGGCTGATACTAATTGGACTAGAAACGTACTTAAAATCTTAACCTCAGAGGTTGAATCATGATTGTATTCGTTATATATGCTGACGTGGCTGCTTGACTGCTACAGTATGGGTGAAGGTTGAAGATTCAGATTCAGTTATGATAAAGGCAAGGCTAGAAACAGAAAATGAGACATATAACTGTATTGGGACAGTTTTGGCCAAACATGGATGTTGGTCCTTTCTCAAAGGTGGATTTGTTCTCAATTCTCCTTCAAATTCATCTACAATCTTCTTTCACAACTCAGATGGCAAAGATGTGGATATAGATATAGCAAGTCAATCACTGCAGCCATTTACTCAGCAGCAATGGAGAATCAACCAACAATATATCATCAACACTGTGAGTCAGTCCAAGCTAATCTTCATTTCAGCAAAAACAACATAATTAGTGCATTATTTATAGCTCTGTATATATTCAAATTAAAAACAATTAGGTGTCTGACACATGTCAATGTAGGTGTCGATGTTTGTGTTTGTATCCGTGTCTCATAGGTATATAAAAGATAGAAGAATCTAATTATAGTTTTGTCTCTCTGATTTGATGCATTTGACAGAAAAGAAAGCGTGCCGTCACTATTCATGTATCAGACCCTAATGGAAGGAAATTACAAGGAGCTTCTGTGTTTGTAGAGCAAATATCAAAAGAGTTTCCTATCGGCTCTGCGATAGCAAAGACCATTCTTGGCAACATACCATATCAGAATTGGTTTGTAAAACGGTTCAATGCTGCAGTGTTTGAAAACGAGCTGAAATGGTATGCCACAGAGCCTCATGAAGGCAGAGTCAACTACACAATTTCAGACCAAATGATGCAATTTGTTAGAGCCAACAAAATCATAGCTAGAGGACACAATATATTCTGGGAAGACCCTAAATACAATCCTGCATGGGTTCTTAACCTTACAGGTACACAGTTAAGATCTGCTGTGAATTCTCGAATTCAAAGTCTCATGAACCAATACAAAACAGAATTCATACATTGGGATATCAGTAACGAAATGCTTCATTTTGATTTCTACGAACAAAGGCTTGGACCCAATGCTACATTTCATTTCTTTGAGGCAGCACATGAATCAGATCCATTAGCAACTCTATTTATGAATGACTTCAATGTTGTAGAAACGTGTAATGATGTAAATTCTAGTGTTGACGCTTATATCTCACGGATAAGAGAACTAAGACAATATGGTGTTTTTATGGATGGAATTGGTCTTGAGGGTCACTTCACAAGACCAAATCTTCCACTTATAAGAGCTATCCTAGACAAATTGGCAACACTAGATCTTCCTGTTTGGCTTACTGAGATTGATATAAGCAACACACTTGATCATGATACTCAGGTGAGGTAGCTAGCTAGAGGAATTCAAGTTCTACAAAAATGAATAAATAAATGTTTTAATATGGTTTTTTACCAAACTTATATATAGTTTTTTATTTTATTTTATTCCTTCTAATCTTTTGTTTTTAAGCCTTGCAACTATACATTTTTAACTAGAATTTGTTCTTGTAATGTGAGTAGTATTCATTTTTCGTATCTATATAATCAATACTAGAGGACTAAAATCAAATACTGATCGCCTTCATTCTTTATTTGCAGGCAATTTATTTGGAACAAGTATTGAGGGAAGGATTCTCACACCCTTCAGTGAATGGGATAATGCTTTGGACAGCACTTCATCCATATGGGTGCTACCAAATGTGCCTCACAGACAATGATTTCAATAACTTACCATCAGGTGATGTGGTGGATAAACTTCTTCAAGAGTGGCAAACTGGTCGTGTAGAAGGTATCACAAATGAGCATGGATCACATAGCTTTTATGGGTTCTTAGGAGAATATAGAATTAGGGTCGAGTATCGCAACAAGACTATAGATTCAACTTTCTCTCTATGTACAGGTGAAGAAACTAAACATGTCTCTGTGACACTGTGACTTAATTTTTATTTATGAAGCTCCTTAACTTCACTAGAACCTTTCTTTGTAAACCCTACCAGTCCGAGTTCTCAAGGTCAAGGAGAATTGTAACCACAGCTGTCTCTATCAACTCTGATTGAATTTACATGAGCAGTTAAATAAAGGTAAATGATATTCAAATGAATAGAGTTTAATTTTTGTATATTGTTTGTACATATCACAATTAATCATGCATGTGTATGACTTTAAAAGTGATTATATGTGAAATGTTTCTAATGACTAATATGATTGATGATTTGACAGTGTAAAAATTCTTGACAATGAGTGTATCTATCTAATAACAAGGGGAACGAGAATCAATTTCAGGCATTAGGAGGAAGAATAAAGCATGTATAACCAAGAGAACAGAACATGGTGTAGTTTGGAATATACATGCACATTTACAAACCAACAAATAAAAATATACAACAACAGAACATATTGATTGTACACGGTATCAACAATTACTGTTAATACAAAGAAATACAAATTAATTGAAGAATAGTAGCAGCAGGGAGAGCAAGTCAAATCAAGGAACAAACAATAAACTAAGTGGAATGGAAACAAACATAGAGCATAATTCAGCTTCAACTCTTGAATCCTATCCACGTATCCCTTAACAAAGCACTGAGCAATGAATAGCCTAGTGTAATTATGCATGTTCGCACCATTACTATTTGAATCCTATCTTTTAAACGCAATATTTATCCCTTATATTATGACGTACAAACAAACATGACACGATTAAATAAAATAAAATAGGTCAAATGCATCTAAAGGTCCTTTAAGTTTTCGTTTTTTCTAAAGTGGTCCTTTAAGTTTCAAAAGTCCCAAACAAGTCCTTTAAGTTTCAAAAGTCTCAAACAAGTCCTTTTAGTTTTTGAATCGTTTCAAACAAGTCCTTTTAGAGGATGATGGTGATGATTTAGATGATAGCAACAAAGAGCATTATCCACCATTTGCCATGCCTAAAAAGATGACTAATTTTAAGTGGGTGTTAGTAGCCAGATTTGGTACCAAAGATGAGTTCAAGGAAGCAATTACCAATTATGCTATCTACAATAGGACTTGTTTGAAACGATTTAAAAACTAAAAGGACTTGTTTGAGACTTTTGAAACTTAAAGGACCACTTTAAAAAAAATAAAAAACTTAAACCTTTAGATGCATTTGACCAATAAAATATTATAGGAAAGGAAGTCCCTCTCTGTTCGAAAAAAAATAAATAAAAATAGGTGTACTACTAGACGCTAACGAGACAAAGGATTTTCCCACTAACTAACTCGTGTGTCCGTTGATTTTATTAATTAATCCCAAATTGATTCATCTCTTTCATTTCAATTTCAACCACCTGAAGATCCCCCATGAACTGAACAGGTTTGCCTATTTCGCTATTCTCATTTATTAGATAGATAATCGTCACAATTCCCTACTTATCGTTTTTATTATTATTCTTGTTGCCAAAATCTAGGGTTTTATAAATTCTTCAAGTTTTATGATCATGGATAATGGTGTTGCGGTAGACAGAAATAATAATAATAATAATTTGGAAGGAGATGATGTTTTCCAAGAGGTAATTGATCCATTTGAGACGACATTCCATCATCACCATGGCCGCGATGCTGCTGTTGTTAGTTCATTGCCTTTGCTTCATGAAATCCCCGATAACCTTCACAAAGACGGAATTCATCGCTCTTGTCTAGATGGAGTATCTTGTCATGAATCCAATGTTATCAGCAGCGCCGATGGTAGGGTGCTATTTCAGGAGCCTAGAAGAGACTTGCTGGATGGAAACTCTGCATTATTGACTCACAATCAGGATCCTGAATTTCTCACTCCCAGACTAAATGCTGCTATGATATTGGAAAATGGAACCATAAACAAGGTCGAGTTCACTGTTGCTGAGTTTCATAAAGAATCTGGATCCCATGACGAGATGAGAAACCAGGGTGCCGATGCTGGGTATTTGAAACAGGGTGACTTGGATCCTGATCTTATAGATGACAAAATAGCTGAACCACATAATGCTTCAGGCGACAGTGATAGTGAAATTCAAGATGATACATGTGAAAATGCATGCAAGCATTCTACTCAAGAGGATTTAGAACCTTGTCGTGAAATATTTTTTGAAGTGGATGATAAGACCACTGCCACCGATATAATCCACGCGGTTACGAATGACAAAGAAATTAAAAAATATCATAGTCAGAGGACTGAATGCAAAGAGTATGGTAATGATGAAACTAAGGATGATGATGCTAGATCAAGTTCAGAGCATCTGGAAACAATTGGTGAAAAAGTAGGATTTTCTCCGGCTGTGGATGAAAGTACAGTGATTGAAACTGCTGGAAGCTCGTCCATATCAGAAAATTCTTTTGCTACTGAGATGCCTACAGTTCAGGCTACTGCATCTAATTCAGAACAAGGGAGTATGAATGGTTACCGGTCTAAGATTTCTAATGAAGAAAATCAAAGAAATTACGAAAACTTATCTGTTGTTGAGGAACCTAAAAAGATACTAGAGAATAATGTGAAAGACAAACAAACCACTCAGATCACTGAAGAACAGAATAGCGAGGTTGTTTCCTCATCCGGAAAATCTGTTGCTACTAGCACCCCTCTTGTTCGTCCTGCAGGCCTTGGATCTGCAGCTCCATTATTGAGACCTGCTCCCCGGGCAGTGCAGCAGTCGCGGGTAAACTCTTCTCTTTCTAATACGCAGTCTCAAAAAATGGAAGACTCCTCAACTGGGGAGACTGAGGAGTATGACGAGACTCGAGAGAAACTTCAAATGATCAGGGTGAAATTTTTGCGGCTAGCTAATAGGTTTGGGCAGACTCCCCACAATACCGTTGTAGCACAAGTTCTTTATAGATTAGGACTGGCTGAACAACTCAGAGGGAGGAATGGAGGCCGTGTTGGCGCTTTTAGCTTTGACCGTGCAAGTGCAATGGCCGAGCAACTCGAATCAGCGGGTCAAGAGCCGCTTGATTTCTCTTGTACAATAATGGTTCTGGGAAAAACAGGAGTTGGAAAAAGTGCAACTATCAATTCTATCTTTGATGAAATTAAATTTAATACCAATGCTTTCAATATGGGAACAAAAAAGGTTCAAGATGTTGTGGGGACAGTACAGGGCATTAAAGTCCGAGTCATTGATACACCGGGACTTCTACCTTCCTGGTCAGACCAACGACACAATGAGAAGATCCTTCACTCTGTCGAGCGATTTATTAAGAAATCACCTCCTGATATTGTGTTATATCTTGATAGGATAGATACACCAAGCCGGGATTTTAGTGATATGCCACTCTTACGCACGATTACGGACATTTTTGGACCTGCCATATGGTTCAATGCTATTGTGGTTTTGACTCATGCAGCATCTGCTCCACCTGATGGTCCTAATGGTACTCCTTCCAGTTATGAAATGTTTGTCACACAGCGCTCTCATGTTGTGCAGCAAGCCATTCGTCAAGCAGCTGGGGATATGCGTCTCATGAATCCTGTATCATTGGTGGAGAACCACTCTGCATGCAGAATTGATACGTCTGGCCAACGAGTGTTGCCTAATGGCCAGGTTTGGAAACCACAGCTGTTACTCTTATCCTTTGCATCAAAAATTCTGGCTGAAGCAAATGCTCTTCTTAAGTTACAAGATAGTCCACCGGAAAAGCCTCACACAGCTCGCGCAAGAATGTTACCTTTACCGTTTCTTCTGTCATCCCTTCTTCAGTCAAGGCCGCAATTAAAGTTGCCAGATGAGCAATTCATTGATGAGGACAGTCTCGATGACGTTCTTGATGAACCATCAGATTCTGGTGATGAAACGGACCCTGATGACTTACCACCATTTAAACCTTTGACAAAGGCCCAGATCAGAAGTCTTACTAGAGCTCAGAAGAAAGCATATCTGGACGAGGTTGAGTACCGAGAAAAACTTTTGATGAAGAAACAATTGAAGGATGAAAAAAAGCAACGAAAAATGATGAAGAAAATGGCAGAATCAATAAAAGATCTGCCGAGTGATTATAGTGAAAACGTGGAGGAAGAAAGTGGTGGTGCAGCTTCTGTTCCTGTTCCCATGCCAGATATGTCCTTGCCCGCTTCCTTTGATTCTGATACCCCCACTCACCGGTATCGTTTTCTTGATTCATCTAACCAGTGGCTTGTAAGACCTGTCCTAGAAACTCATGGATGGGATCATGATGTGGGTTATGAAGGCTTAAATGTAGAAAGATTGTTTGCTCTTAAAGACAAGATACCCTTGTCTTTTAGTGGTCAAGTTACCAAGGATAAAAAGGATGCTAATGTTCAGATGGAAATGGCAAGTTCTGTTAAATTTGGAGAAGGGAAAGCAACATCGTTAGGTTTTGATATGCAGACTGTCGGGAAAGACTTAGCTTATACATTACGTAGTGAGACAAAGTTTTGTAATTTTAGGAGAAATAAGGCAACTGCTGGTCTTTCATTTACTCTATTGGGTGATGCGATGTCAGCTGGAGTTAAAGTCGAAGACAAGTTAATTGCTAATAATCAATTCAAGTTGGTTATTGCTGGTGGTGCAATGACTGGGCATGATGATGTTGCTTATGGTGGAAGTTTGGAGGCCCAATTGAGAGATAAAAATTACCCTCTAGGACGCTCATTATCAACTCTTGGGCTTTCCGTTATGGATTGGCATGGAGATCTTGCTGTTGGGTGCAATTTACAATCACAAATTCCTGTTGGCCGGCACACAAACTTTGTTGCGCGAGCCAGTTTGAACAATCGTGGGGCTGGACAAATAAGCATTCGATTAAATAGTTCAGAACAACTTCAAATTGCTTTGATTGGCCTCATTCCTCTACTTAAGAAGGTTGTTGGTTATTCTCAGCAATTACAGTTTGGACAATGATGATGGTGGTGTTAGATTATGTGAGCTGCAACACTTGCACATCAATAGGTAATTATTTAAGATGGAATCTCTTGCTTGATGCCATGAAACAAGAATGATGCTAAATTGTGTTTTCATGTTTTCTATACCAAAGATATTTTAACATTTAATCATATGCATTGTATTCTTCCTTGTTAGATAGTACCTTTTGGTATTTTTGTACATTATGCTGAAGGGCTCCTAGGTAAGCATCTGTTTGATTTATATCTTCATCATATATACACACACAGGGATATGGGAATTCTCATTATTGTTTCTTGCCCTGTATTTTGTCAGAAGCAATCTCTCCCGTGTTGATTTTTGTTGTCTCGAGGTCAGAATGTTGTTTACCTTTAGTTTATGTTTGGGATTTGGTTTTTGGAGAGGAGGTGAAGCCTCTTAACCAGTTATACCCTTTTTTGGTGGTTTTGTTTATAAAAAAAGTAAATAAGAGTTTGGGGTTTTTAAAAATCCTTCAGAGCCCTCCTCTTATACTTCTTTTCTGTTCCCCCAAATTGGGGATTTGAAGCAAAATAAACTGAAATGACTCCTTTACTGCCTTCAGAATCTCTGCCATAGCTCCATTTCATCCTCTTTGCTGTCTCTACCTCTCTATTGATCCATCGATGCTTGTCTGACCTGTGCTTTCAATTCCTTTGATTTGATTTCCTTTATTAAAATTAATGTTTTATTTTTATTTTTTATTTTATAATTTGCTGTGCTTGAGCTCTGTATTTGAAATTCTTTTGGTTTGTTTGTCCTGTTATAAATGATCTGTGGTATTTACAGTATTGCGTCCTTGGAAATCTAACCGATGTATCTAGTTCATCACTGAGTCTAATATTATAATCTGCATTCTGAGGTAAAGGTTCTTCAGCTGAGGAACCATGGGATTGGGAAACTTATATTTTTCTGTGATTTTTGGGAGTTTGAATTTCTGCACTGCACTGATTGGAACTTAGGTACCTCAAAATTATATGCATACTTTATATAAGTTAAAAGAAAAAGATATTTTATTTTGTGGGATAAGATATTTTCAGCTTATTGTCAGGGGTTTCATTTCACTGTTTGAATTTGATATCTATGTTGTGAACTTTCTAGATAAGCATGGTGCTAGCTGGAGCTGACAGTAAAAGACAGCGTTGCAAAAATTACAGAAGGTATAACAATTTATTTTGGAAAAGAATTAGGGCTAGGTTGTCTTGTGAAATATGTATCATATTCACGAGAAGTCAATCACAATGTATGTTGGTGCTCTTTCGTTTTAAAAATACCAATAGTTTGAATTTGGGAAAAACTTGGTGAATTTGAGCAATCCTTGGTTGATAATTGTTTGAATTCTAAGCTGGTTGTGTGATAAGATCTTTTCAGCTTATTGTCAGGGTTTGATTTCACCGTTTGAGCTTGATATCTATGTTGTGAACTTTTCAGATAAGCATGGTGCTAGCTGGAGCTGACAGTAAAGATGGTGTGTTGCACAAATTATAGAAGGTATAACAATTTTTTTTTTGGAAAAAACCAGGGTTAGGTTAGTTGTTGAAATCTGTATCGTACTCGTGAGAAGTCAGTCACATTGTTTCTCAGTGCTCTTTCGTTTTAAACATATTCATAACTTGGGAGCTCAACCAACAATATGTGAAGCATGCTCTTTGCTTTATGTTATTAAATTTGCTAAAGATTTAGATGCGGTAGTTATTCAATCGCCTAATTATTGTTTATAACTCATTTTACTTGCTCACGGAGTAGGTATTACATCTGCTTTTGAATTTGACTACTGTTATGCCATTCTTTTAAGTATAGATGAGATTAGATTTAATTTAATTGCTGGAAATATATAACTATTTGATATAATGTATGTTGGACCGATCAATCACAATTCAACAATCTTTAGTTGAATAAATTCATGATGTCTCATGCAGTGTATGCAATATTTGAAAGAATGACATGTTACGAGGTATAATCAAAATTGATCATTCATCTGACAAAGATGCTTCAAGGCACTGTTTGCTGCCTCACTTCCAACAATACCTTCTACTAACTATTAGATGGTTTGGGCATTGTACAAATTTTGGGCTTATACGGATATCCCATGTTCATTGAAGGATTGGAAGGAATTTGAGTGTTTTAATTCTGGGTGTGATGAGAAATTGAGGAATGCCCTTACCCTGGATAGGAAATTAACTGGTTCAATTAACCATGGGAAAATTAAATAGTTTGAATTTGAGCAAAATTTGGTAAGGTGGTGCAGCCATGCTCTTGTTTAGTAATCTCAACCTTTGTGTCGGCGTTTTAAATTGTTTTTTTCTTTCTTTCAATAAGTACTTGAAAACTTGTCCACACACCAGCTACTTTGAGTCTGTTTCTGAAATATTAGTTGGAACATGTCATTTGTCAAGTCAAGAACAAAGTTATCGTATATAATCCAACATTGTTTGGAATGCTTGAACAAAGTTATCTTATATAATCCAACTTTGTTTGGAATGCTTTGCAATGGTCATGGAATTTAACCAAATTATGACAGGAAATATTTCTACGTCCATGTTGGAAATGAAATTGAGAGAATGATGAACTTGTTTTGCCATTAAAAAAATATTGGAATCTCATATTTTTTGAAAGAGTGTTTTTTTTTTGAGAGAATGATAAATTAATGCTTATGATTAATATTTTTTTCTAAGGAAATGATTAATAATATATTTTTTATTTTTAAGAATATTATAAAAACATATTTTGAATTTGAAAAATTCATTAAATTCTCCAAAACCCTCCAAAGTCCTCCTCAAATACAATTTTTTAGTTTCTCTAAGGATTTTATTTTCTAAGAAGATATTAACCTTATAAAGTCCTCCCATTGTTAGTCCTTGATTTAATCCACTTGCTCCTTCCATTTTTCCCCAAAGCCCTCCTCTCCCCTCTAATCTATCTTTGCTAGCAAAAGAAGGGTGGAGAATTATGACTCAACCCCATGTGGTAAAAGAGGACACTCGAATTTGGAATGTTTTCTTCAAATGGGGGTTTTTACTGTCAAACGTGCTTACTAGATTCAAATCATCTATGTGTTGAAAGAAATTGGAAATTAATATGGAATTTAAAGTTCCACCTTTGGAGGGCTTGCAGAGACACACTACTAAATACTAATTATAACCCGGTTGGGTTAAAAGGTGTAAATTGCCCAGCTCATTGCGAGGAATGGGATGATATAACACTTGGTTCCATTTCTAACATGTCCAAGGAGTATGGATAGCTGACGCAAATTTTGTTTATTGAATAAATTGAAACTATTTATGACCATTTAAGGAATTAATTTTTCAATTACTACAGAATTGGAACAGCGCTGCTAAACAAATTTTACCATGATCTGTTACAATATTTGGCACCGTAGAAATGTAAAACTTATGCAAGATGTAATCGAACAAGCATATTAGAGTTTCATAGCATTTTTTAGCGCAAAAACAATCTTTTATAACCAAGGCCCTGAGGTGTTACAAAGCTGGACTTTTGGCTTTATGGCATGCATTAATCACTCAAACACTGCCTACACATGTTAAGTTTACCAACGCATCAACACTATGATCTTTTTCATATAAAGAGGCAAGCAAATAAGGTTAATTTAAAGGACAAATGGAGAAACATGACGCGGTAGAGAGGCCAATGAATTGTTTGAACATGCATACCTTTTTTTGATTGAATATAGCTATGTTAATGAATTGTTACTATAGAAGGGTGATTACCCAAATATATTCATTCTTCTTAGTCATGTACACAATCAGTTCATCGAAGGTAAGAAGTATGTCTATGTTATATGAAATCATACAAATACTTGAATTTTGTTAATAGTTGCGCCTCAATCACCAAGATATCTTTTAATCTAAGATATGAGTGATTTTCTTAATTTGGAGAAAGAATCACTATTTATAGGAAAATACATGAACTACTTGCTACATTGCATGTGTAAAACATGTCTTGTCAGGCTTGAAACTAACTTAACCAATTTTTTTATTTCCTTATACATCTTCAACGTGCAACTACTATTGACAAATTAGAATAAACATGCAAACACGACGGAACCAGAAATACTAGCAAGAAATAACTTTTTACCAGCTATCATTATAGTAAAAATGATCTTTTTAATTATGATGTGACTATTAACTTGCTGAGAAACAAATATAATGAATGAACTTTCCTACATTAAGGATTGGAAGTAGGAGGTAGATGAAAACAACGGATAAGAATGTTGTATTGCATCATCAACTAAGTAAGTAGTTATGTAAAGTAGCAAAAAGATATAAAGAGAGATTTCTAAGAATGAAAACAAAATAAAATCAATATCTCTGATTTCCCTTTTCTGCCGCATTAATTTTAATTATTATTATTTCATTTGAAAATCCAAAACAAACACTGTTAAACAGTAGCAGTGGTGGTGGTACAACTGAATGGCTGGGGAGGGTGATCATGTGGAGGACTAATGGATAGTTCAAGATTCAAATCAGGGCAGGTTTCCTCTTGTGCTGTGGTGGCAGAAGAAGAAGAAGGAGGTTGGTTGAGAGGCATGTGAGTTGCTGGGTCAATTCCTTTGCTCAAAAGTTTCTTTCTTAAATGAGTATTCCAATAATTTTTTATCTCATTATCTGTTCTTCCGGCCAATCTTCCGGCTATCATAGACCACCTGTTATAGTAATTAATAACTCAAATCATCAATAAATAAATACTAACAATAATTAAATTAACAAGAAATAAATTCTGAGATGTTAGTTTATTTAATATTAAGAGTTTAAATCTCTTTCAGAAATTTATAAAACTATCATTCGTGTCACTTTAATTCATGATAATTTTTACTTTGTCAAGTTTACATATATAAAAGAAAAAATAAGATTAAAGATTCAATTTGATCCTTCACAATTTTTTCAAAGTCTAATTTAACAAAAAAATAATATCATAATTGATCTCTAACATTTTTATATAAGGGACACATTAGCTCCTCTATCCATTCTAACTTATATTTGTCTTCTTAAAAAAAAATCTTATATTTGACTTATTGATTGTTTAATGTGTCCGGTTAAAATTATGCCAGAATGGGAAACAAAAATTGGGCTCAAATTAATTTCTTCCATTTTTATTTTTTTAAATTCATATTTATCTTCTAGAAAGATCCAAATTAGTCCCTCACTAATTTGGACTACATAAAGTTCTTAATAAAACTTTTATTCTCATTAACCCATTTGGGTTGACCTGGTGGTATTGGCTTGGGATCTAGAAGTGTGCTCCTCCTCGAGGTCTTAGGTTCGAATCTCTCAATGTCAATTTGGGTGGGCTAATTTAGCTTCTTCAAAAAAAAAACTTTTATTCTCATTCTTTTCTTTAAAAAAAAAACCCGAATCATGTTTTAACTCTAAACTGAATTATTCTAATTATCAACTTTGAAGGTCATCCATCCCAAAAGTTCTCCAAGTCAAACATGTGGAGTTCTTATGTTATGAATCGAAAAAGATACATCTTGTTTGTATAAGTAGTACCAATTAATCCTTATAAGCCCTCGTCAACCTAAGTCGTCACACACTCAATCCGCTTTCTAAGGTGTTAGCCGTCCAAACTTTACCATCTATACTTAGAAGTAAATTGTAATATTGTAAAGTTCATTTTTCTATTCTGCAAAAGCATCGTTATATTGAATAATTTTAGTCTTTTGAAAGGAACAACCGTTACAAGCTCACCCCGCTGAGAGATCACGAGGCTCTAAAGTAGTGAAATCCAAAAGGACATGTAAGCATGTAGCCTTCTTCTCTAATTCTCGAAGTTATTAAAATATGCTTTATCTAACTATCTCAACTAAAATAGATTATACTTAGAATTTAAGGTCTCATGAAGGACAAATGAATGGGAATATAACTTCTGATTTGTTCCAAATTAGTGAGGTTTGGGTCTTTTTAGCAGATCAAATGAAATTTGAAAAATCAAAGTAGGAGTGGTGACTAATTTGGCCCAAAAAAATTGTGTTTGGGATTTCTTTTCTATTGACATAGGTAATTGACAGGAGCGACCAATAAGTTAAATATGATTCAAGAGTAACAAAGGACTAATGTGACCCTATATAAAAATCTAAGTGACTAGTTGCGAGGAAATTGCGAGAGATCAAATTGGGTTAAAGTCTAAAAACACTCAAGAACGATAGTGTAGCTTACTTGTTACCGAGGAGAGTGTGGAGTTTGATGATGAGTTGATCTTCTTGTTGGGTGAAATTTCCACGT
>Ga0209282_1000736_pt1 | contig 16493 bp, 9 predicted proteins | sample Mtrugardesep15_FD_187529 | JGI IMG/M metagenome (GOLD analysis project Ga0209282, IMG submission 187529) | Root nodule microbial communities of legume samples collected from California, USA - M. trunc garden sep15 (SPAdes) (version 2) | ecosystem: Host-associated > Plants > Roots > Nodule...
GATTATTATAACACAAATGTAGAGTCGTGACAATAACCACTTAAAGTATTTCATTGATCACTAAAAATTAACCATTTATTTAACATACATCTTATATAAAGGGTGATTACTCAATCATTCAACCTTGACGATTAGATTTTAAAAATTATGATTATTTGTCGTGCACCGATGGAATATATAAATTTTTTATGGTATATGTTATACGTTTCCTTAAACAAACTACCTTAGTTTATATTTATGTATATAAATATAAACAAAATAATAATAATGTTAGGTTAAGGAATGCATTGTTGCAAGAATGAATTCGGCTTCTATAAGAAGAGAGTAACATGTGTTCATTTCATTCACCAACTCCTTTTCTATATCAATGGCCACTAAAGTTTACATCGTGTAAGCTCTTCTTCCTCTCTCTTCTTAGTGTCTATTCGGTTTTTGGATGATAAAAACTGATTTTGTGAAATTGGTTTTTACGCATTTTATTTTTGGATACAAAATGAGTGTTTTTTTACTGTTTTTGTTGACGTAACACTACGTAAAAGTATGTTGAAAAATAAATTTCAGTGTAAAAATATGTTTAGACATAAATGTTGCAAATCCTAACTCCAAACATAGAACCAAACATAAGCTTGATTTCTGGGTTTTTTTGCTTAATTAGTAGTATCACAAGATCAATAAGATGAAATTTACTTTGCATGTTTAGTTACCATTCTGTGTACGGACATGTTGAGAAGCTAGCTGAAGAGATTCTAAAGGGGGCTGCATCAGTAGAAGGAGTAGAAGCAAAACTCTGGCAGGTATTTTGGTCCTACACTTAGTGCTTGCTTAGTATGTTGGTCTGTTTAGCAAAATCAACGACTCGTGATTCTATCTAATCCACTGTGATATCAAATATGCACTTATAATTAGCCTTCAGTTTTATTTTAGTAATTGCTAAAAGGAGCTAGCATATACTTAAAAAAGTTTGATTTTTGATTGTAATGATATATTATAATTCATATATTAAGGTACCTGAAATATTGTCTGAAGAAGTCCTTAGGAAGATGAAAGCACCTCCAAGGAGTGAAGTTCCAGACATTTCACCTAAACAGCTTGCTGAAGCTGATGGTTTTTTGTTTGGTTTTCCAGCAAGATATGGAATGATGTCTGCTCAATTCAAAGTATTTTTTGATGCAACTGGAAGTTTATGGAACAAACAAACACTTGCAGGAAAGCCTGCTGGTTTCTTTTTCTCCACTGCTTCTCAAGGAAGTGGCCAAGAGGAAACACCGTTAGTCACTCATCTTTCTAATTTCTTAGAGATAAGAACCTGAAAATAACACATATTTTTATCACACAAATCGGTTTTAAGGAAATAAGTCATGTTCAATTCATAATCTAATATAATTTAATTTTAGAGTCTAATTTATAGAATAATAAAATAAGAACAGCTCAATGTATTAAAGTTTCCAAATATACATAGTCCGAGAAGAGTCAACTATTTTAGTGTATTGTAAAAATAGTAAAAAGTTGCTGAAATATTTGATATGTTGCTACACTATTTCAAACTTTAATAATCTTATTTTTTTCATTAAGTATGTGGAAAAAAGAAAATAAAAAGAACGATCAACTAAAATTTAGCTAAACAAATAAATCAACTTAGCATGGAAGATGTAATCAGGGTAGGTGGGTAGTGTGCCAAGGCTTCCCCACTTATAAAAAAAATATAATATAACTTTTTTAATAAGTTAGTGTATTTTTTTTAGAAGAAAGTTAGTGTATTTTTTTACTATACTATTTTAAATTTTAATAATGTAGATTTACCTACCCCAACTAAGTCTATTTATAAAAAGTTAGTAGAAATCCGACAGAAAAAAATATATATCCTTTGATAGATTAATTTATTCTTGTTTTACCACTCTCCGTCACAATTGCTTCAAAAAATAAAAACACTTTTGGTCTCAAACTCTTAATTAACACTTTCTAACTTAAGCAAGGTCCTAAGTTCAAATTCAGTTTTGAGTATGCAGCGGCGTTAAAACTTTTAGGGAGGCTTTGCCATCCAGTTAGGTTCTATAATGCTTGAAGGATTAGTCTACGTAATTTCGTACTAAGGATACCTGATTTACAAAAAAAAAAAAACTCTCAATTAACTATTGAAAGAGTTCTCTCAGTTGTCAGTGTGAAAAAATTGTCAAGAAACGATTCATAAAATATATTTGTCTGTCTCGTAGAATTTAGGCTAGCTTCGCCATCGGATGCAATTACTAAAATAAGTCAACACAAGCAAAGTAAACGTTTGTTCCATGGTTTTTCATATTTTCAGGTTTACATCTATTACTCAGCTTGTTCACCATGGTATGATTTTTGTACCTATTGGATACACATTTGGTGCTGGAATGTTTGAGATGGAGAAGGTGAAGGGTGGATCACCATATGGTTCAGGAACTTTTGGGGAACATGGAATAGGAGAACCTAGTGAGTTAGAATTGGCTCAAGCTTTCCATCAGGGAAAATACTTTGCTGGAATTGCAAAGAAGCTCAAAGGGTCACAATGATTTTTTATTTCCCACTGCATTTCTGAATCCACTTATCATATAATCTAATCAAATAAGATGTCATGTTTGTAACATAAAGGAGGAAAAGAGTGGGACAATTAATTAATTTTTTCTCCTCATTTTAGTAATAGTTTATTACCTGTGCTGATAACTTTAAAACTTGTTACTAATTTATTATTAAAAATAAAGAAAAATCATATATGACTGATTTAATAGTATCGTACAACAACAATCAAACTTTATTGCACTAAGTAGCGTAAACTAATTTAAAAACAAAAAGTGATGAACAAATATTGAAAAAAAATAACAATATTCGTGACAGGCTGACAACATGTTCGTTCCTAGCATTTTATGCACCTTATACCAAGTTTAATAAAAGGGTCCCTAACATGTTTTAAAGTTCCAACTATATCGACACTCCAAAATATGGTGGGTCAAACGCATCTCGTCTTATATATTATTAATAAAAAAATAAACAAAACTAAAAATAAATAAATTGTGTGGGTCGAACCAAACCCAACAAAACTAAGTAAAACGATAGTAAACATACTAAGCTTTATATACTTTTCATTATCTGATTTGATAATTTAATTGATTTACTACCTCAAAAATTTCTCAAGAGTTTTATTATCATTCGTCACCATAAATTAATAATAGTAGAAAATATACTTCCCTCACACCTATAACATGAAAACCTTTCATCATTTGTCAATATAATAGAATATGATATGTTACTTATCGAAATTCAGAACAAGACCAATTTGATGTCCCTTCCCAAACATGAAACTTTCATGATGAAAGTCATATTATTTATGAAATCTAAATACAAATTCATGTTAGCTTCAATCTGAAACACCAAAAAACATTCTTAAAATAAAAAATAAATTTGGTCTCTAGAAAGGAGTAGATATTTTGCGTTTTACATGTTGCTTCTGCAACTTACATTTTACTTCTAAGTTTTGCATTTTGCCTAATGAAATGTAGGGGTGAAAATGAAAGCATTGGGTTAGAGGGGTGAAAATGAAATGTTGTTGGGGTGTAAAAAAAAAGGGTGAAACGGTCGATGGGCTGAAGTCTGCTAAATGTTTGGGTGCTTTTTGCCTCATTGCTATATATACCCCCTATAAACCCCCTCCATAAAAAATAAATTTTGGGCCCATGCTCACCGCCGCACCCTCGGCCTATGCTTTGGACCGGCCTTAACTAACAGAAATGTTTCACAAATTTTGGCTCCTAACATCAAGACATCACTCCAAGTCTACAATCTTTTTTTTAGATAGACGAAATAAAAATAGCAGAAACTCACACACAAAAGTGGAGAAGGTGATTCAACCCGATCACGACGTTTAACATAACAATTTTGACAATTTTGTCGATTAAGCTAGCATGTGTGGACGTTTACAACCCTATTTATATTTAATATGTAACATATATATAAATACTAGTCGTCTACTCCCTCCTATTTTAATTAAAAAAAATTGAACCCTAATTAAATTTATTATTATTATCATATAATTAATTTTTATTGAATTTTATTATTATTACTACTATTATAAATTTTATTTTTGTTCTTTGTACGTTCTTATTATAAAATTCAATTTTTGCTCAACATGGTAAATGTCCAATCATTATTTAGGGATTCATAATAAACACACACTTTTAATAACGAAACTGATCTAGTTTTTAAGTGAAAGGAACTCCACCTTCTTTCTAAGTTCTCTTTCTCTTTCACTTATCGAGGAGAGATGATTTTAGGTCAGTTTTTTTACATAGAATCACCCATTTGCATCATTTTTTCCTCTTTCTTTTTATTTAAATAAGTGGTTTTCACATATATCAAGTTTTTTCTTTCGTGTTTTTTTGTGATTTTGTCGTATAAGTGCGGGGTTGTGTTGTTCGTCGTCTTATGCTGCGTTGTTTGATTTCGCATCTTGTTGCACGGTGTTCGTTTGGTTCCTATTGCAATATCAGCTTCAGACAATCACAAATTCATTCAATAATTTGGGCGTCAATGTTGCAGATCCAGAAACATAGGTATTATGTGATTTAAATTTTATCATATTATTAGACATTTTGTCGTTGCATGCTATTAACTTGGATGTTGTGAATCTGTTCGCAAATTCACCCTTTACGTTTTTAGTGATATTGATCATGTTATTGTCTCTGATTTAATCTATCAATATGAATGGATGAATATCGTTTTGCTTTTGTCAAAAAAAATTAAACACACACTTTTGTTCTTCACAAAAAAAAAATGAAAAATAAATATCAATCATATCGTATCATATTATATCAGTCACGTTTAGGAGGAGATCCAAACAAAAATTACAATGTATTATACTAATTATAATAGTAAAATAATTTGAGCATTATGACTAATATATTCTCCTTACGCTAATACCACAGACCAACTTAGATATCATTTTTGCAAAGAAGTTAATTGAGCCACAAGAAAATTTTGAACTAAATTAGATTTTTCGTCTTGAAACAAATGATAACTTACTGAACTATTAATTCGAATATTTGTACCAAAAGGGTATATTCAGTACAGTAATCCTCTTGTCATTATTGAAAAATACAAAGTAGCACATAAAAGAAGTCACGTTTATCACAAAATCTTTTTTGTTCAAGGCATTTATTTCAAATTCTTCTTATACACACTATCATAATTTAGGAATAATGACGATTATTGATAGTCAGTATCTGTATGTGACTCAAAAAAAAAAAAGTCAGTATATGAATGTGCTGCACACTTATTTCCTCGTGTATTTTCAAATGAGAACATTTCATATATAGGTCAAGGATGCATATATAACTTGACAACCCTAAAAAGGGTCAAAAGTACATTCAATTAAGGGTAGAGCCTGTCAGTCCAGGCATGGAATAATATGACACAGGGCCTATGTCAATGCAATTTGATAGTATAATTTGAGCAGTACTTTGCTATATGAATAATTTGCAAAATCAAAAAAGAAAGAACCCTTTTCAAGCTTTACATAAAGACTTGCATTACAAGATTGAAACACAGGCTTTGTAATTGATTTGCCAAAACAACAAAAGAAAAGTTTTTGTATAGTCATAATACGCATACTTTAATTATTAACATCACAATGATGCTTCATGTCTTTTACTTTCCACAGCATTGCATGCACTTTATCAAATTCCTTTCAAGTATATTCTTTTACATGAAGTAACCTAACGTTTCTAAAAAGATTTGATATCCATGGATTACTCCAGACATATATATATACAGAAACTGGAAATGATGTGTAGATGCTTGAATTAAAGGTATGGTATGATGCAATTCATATCGTCCGATCAACATAAAAAGTGATGAATAAAAATGATAACCTTCTGCCAAGAGATACTTACCATTTATTAGATTTTATATTTCCTAAAGTAGTACTTTTTATGATTAGTCATTTTTCATAAATGGATTCTTTAGCTTTAAGCTTATTTCTCTTTTGATTATTTGATTCATTGTCTAGCCCTCCAACGGTCCACCTCTTCTATATGTGAAGTGTGAACATAAAATGTTTATTTTTTCCCCTTAATTGACAAATACCATGAATTAAATAATCTTCCTAGAAACAAAAATTTAAAAATCTTATTAAATTATGTCCAAAATATTAATTTACTTTTTTTTATATTGAAAAATATTATTGGTTACTAGTTTGTTACAACCTTACGAAAAGTGTGAGAACATTAGTAGAAGAAGTGACTGAACTCCGAAATCTTTTGCATATATTCTTATCAATTTTGAAAGGCCTCAAACTATAACCCTAACCCACACGTTTGGGGGCCAAAAAGTCTTGGATACTAAAGAATCCCCATTTAAATGTCTCCAAGACAAAAAGCCCCAAAGTTAAAGCCGATCCACATGACATAACTTTTTACCCTAGACTATATTTTTATATTTTCAAGTGAAATAAATAAATTTTGTCCCGAAAGAAATGACTTTTTTGAATTGTTTATTTTAACAAATTTAAAAATCATAAACAATTAATTCAAAATATTGTTGGATGAATAAAAAAAGGAGTCATGAAGTCCTTCCTTGATCTGGGACCAAAAAAATTCGAGGCAAGAGATTCGAGCTTATTTGATGATTCTATCAGCCTATAACTAAATTAAGAAGGTTGCTTTATAGACCCTCTAAGTTGTTCTACTTTAAAAAAAGATTGATCAAAAGATATGTTCCGATAAATTAAGGGGCTTTTGAGCATAAGTCTCTAGAGCAATTCTACTAATTTGGAGTCTCAACCAAATTCAGTGGACTATTGTTCCTTCGACTGCAATTAATCTTACTAAATAAGATTCACAATCTAGTTCTTTAAAACAAAAATTCCCAATCTAGTTAATATGTATCACAAAAGGGAAACTGATGATGTAAATAAAGGATACACTTTGCATCCTTTGTGGGGAAAATCATCTAATTATGCGGTGTAAATTTTCTTTTTGGTCTATGGTATGTTGTTTTTACATGGTAACATACTGTTTCAGTCTTGTCTTCGAATCTATTTCACTTGTTCCACGTGTTCTTTTATATGTGGCTGTTCATGTTAGAGGTAAAAAAAAAATCGTTATGCAGTCTGATTAGTGGTTACTTGATTGAATTAGTGTATTGGTGTATCTTTGAACATTTCTTTTTAAATTCCATCAATATCTCTTTTGACTAAAAAATGTCCTCCAAAAATAATCTATTGAATGTGTTAAAAAATGACCTAAGAAATGTTGAGGGGGCGTAAAAAATCTGCTCTATATCTTTTCATAAGAGATGTTGATTTATCAAATCGGCCCGACTTAAGAATCTTGTAGATGTAAAATAGATGTTAATATGAGTGTGAGTTGAACTTGAAAAGTTACTTTTTTTTTTACCATAGAAAAAGTGACGAGGTGAACAATTTGATGCTAAAAATGGATAAAATTTCAATTGTAAGGACATTCTCCTTAATCCGTAGTCAAGTAATCATAATAATTTCAATGCATGAGAACGAAGGATGGACATTCCAAGGACTTAGAATTTTCTTCTCATATAAACATGAATTTTTGTGAGGAGTTTCATCATTTCATCCAAGAGAAGTGAGTCAAGAGTGATGAAGAGGGTTTGTGAGGAGTTTCAACATTACATAAATTTGGTTAAGGAAACATACATAGAAATACTTGTTGGAAAATGATAAATTTAACATTTTAAAAGTTTAAAAATTGTTGTTTCTGATGCAAAAGAGGAATACTAATATACATCCACTTCAATTTTAGAAGGAGTGCATTAACATCCTACACCTATTTGCTTTGGACAAAAAATATCCTTTCTTTCCTTTATAGTTTCTTTGATGGTTTCCATGGTTCACCATCTCTGATGGTTTCCATGGTTCTGCAACTTCCGTTTCAAACAAAAAACCAGCCATGTGAAGAATTTTTTTTCTTTGGACCACGTGAAACATTTTTTTTAGTGAAAGAGAGAAATTATGGGTATGATAAATTACTATAAAGGACATCTAATTAACAACAATTAAAAAGAAAAGAAAGGGTATTTTTTTTCCAAAGCAAATGGGTGTAAGATGTTAATGCACACCTTCTAAAATTGAAGTGGGTGTATATTAGCATTCCCCTTAACATAAATATATTATCGAACATCGTAACATTATTCAATTCCTCCAAAATAAAATTATATTTATATATATATATATATATATATATATATATATATATATATATATATATATATTCAATTGTAATATTTGAACCTCCTTATCTTTCTACAAATCGTAATGGGGAAGATCAAAATGTATACAAGGTTGGAACATATATATAATGATTCACTCGCTGCCAAAGACAATTATTTGATACGTGCTGGAAAAGCTATTGTCGCATATGCCCTAATTTAAAAACACATTCTTTGAGAGAAGAAGTAACTCTAAAATGGAGGTAACAAAAGCCACCTCCACCACTAGACCATTCCAAAGAAATAAACCAACATCAAATGAATAGTCACACAATACTATATATAATCCACTACATTTTGCACATTTTTCTTTTTCTGATCTAAACAATAATAAATTAAAAGTGGATGCATCCCCCTTTAATTAATGATATGATTCAAAAGATATATAATACTCAAATATATCGACTAGCAGGAACAAAAGGCGTTTTAGGTAGCTAGCCCCATCTGCTAAATTCAGCCATAAAACAAGAACAAAGAAAACTATAATCTAATGTCTAATGCTGCTGAATTTAGCACTTGTTCCTGCCCCTCTTTAACTTTAGATTACAAAAACCTAATGGGGGCTAGTATAATCTTAAACAACCTATCTCTAATCTATAAAGCACATCATGGCCCAGAACATCTTTGAAGTGTACTTCCTTTTTTTATTTATTTTCATTCCCTCCTTTATCCTTCTTTAGCTTACAAATGTAAATATGATAATGATAATGGATTGTCTATTGCACCATGCAACTGCGGTAGAGGATTCAAATTTTGTAATATATAGTTAATTCATGTCATCAATTAGTTTACACTCCATGCCCTGTCATACTCATAACCGCACTCTACCAGTATAGTCTTTTTTCTATCGGCCGAAGAGTGGACCTCCAAATGTAGGTGTCCAGAAGTCAACAGGAGTCTCGTTAGTCATCGGAAATGTGCTTGAAATCGGCACCAAACAAAGTCCTTGGCTTCTTAAATCTTGTTTTTTCCCTTCTGACTCATTCACATTATCACAATCCTTCATACAAAGATATATATACAAATTAATTTTTCAAGATCCAAACATTACCTAAATCTTTATATTTTATACTTATATATCTTGCATGCCATGTAAATTTGATAGATTTCTATATATATTTGCTAGAATAAATTTGAAGATAAGCTATTATATAGCATATATATAATATATACCTGCTGGTGTTGAATGGGAGATCCATTTTTCATATATGGAGTGCTCAAAACCTGAAATTCATAATAAACAATTATATTTATTTATTATAATCATAAGAAAGCTATGCTATGATCTTATGCTAGCCAAATTACTAATTACGATTTTTTTAAAACAAAGTTAATTATAAGAAGAATGGAAACATACATTGACTTGATCATGAAGGAACTTGATGTACTCAATGGCTTCATGAAGAACAGATGCTGTATCCGTCTGTATATTAAGATCAACAAAAATATGTAACTAGTGAGTTTAAATAATTTAGTTACCCTTAGTTAATGTCTTTAAAAGGTAAAGGTGTTTAAATTCTACATATATCACTTTCAAAGTAGCTATAGAGGAAAAAGTGAAAGAGAACCATTAAAAAGAAATTCACCTTTCCGAAAGGTGAAACCAATTGCTGAAGAGCTGTGATCCGGTCCCCTAGCTTCTCTTTCCGGACCTGCATGTCCATACATATCAACTTTATCAAATCTAAAAGAGTAAAATACATCTTAAATAGTCTTGCATAGTCAAAAAAAAAAAATTATCAAGAATATTATAACACTTTATAATATAATAGTACAATACCTTAAAAGTTGGTAATGGAGATGGAGTCTCAATTCTTGGCCTCTTAACTGCAGTTTCTGATGAATTTTTCGTTTCTGGAGATTTTTCTCTCTTCAGCTGCACATGGTTAAATTTTTATAATATGTTATTATCCTTTAGCCAAAAATAAAAGCCCTAATTTTAGCTGGCCATAGATTGTTTACATATAAACTAGCATATGGGACCGTGCTCGGCATGCGTGCAGGAAACCTAGTTGATATGAGAGTTTCTTTATAAATTTATTTATATATAAAATGATAAATGGAGACGTCCCCACATGATACAACGTGGATAAGTGAACTGTGTGAACGATAAAAGATAAATGGAGACGATATCATGTTGCACAAAGTGAATAAACCGACTCTATTTTCTTAATAGTTTGATAATAATATGATAATGTTTTCGATGTAGACGAATAAATAATTATATACCTTGTTTAATAGAGTATTTGAGGAATTAAATTTGTTGTCTTCAAAATTAGGAGATTGATGTTGTGGTTGTGACGAAGCAAAAACTCCAGCTCTAATGTCATTAAGAGCCTCAGCTGAAGCATTCCAGAAAGGAGTATTGTTTGAAAAGAGCAATCCACTAAGCTGTTGTTTTGGCATTGAAGGTTTCATAAGGGAAGTAACATTAGACCATGTTGGTGAAAGTTCATTGGAGGATGAATAGGACATAGAAGGGTTGGTAAAAAGTGAGTTTTGTGATTGTGGTTGAGGTTGAGGTTCAGGATCAAATAAACTTTGTATCAAACTTGAAGGGTAACCATAAGAATTATTATTAACTGATCCAATTGGATATCCACATGATAAACCAGTGCTTGTTACAGAATTCAGATTCTGCTGTTCTAAGGAAAATTCTTGATCCATTGATACTTGGCTTCCACTTGTAGATGAGAAATTCTTTGTGTTCCACTCCTTTTGAATTTGTGAATCATTACTGCAGAAAAATAATTTACAACATATAAGGAAATAAATTGTGAACTACACACATATAACATGATGTTTCTATTCATATAAAAGTTTATCTCTAACTAACTTTTATACCTAATTGTTCCTTTTTTTCAAATGGAACAATAAGATAAAACAATAAACAAAAAAGAAAAAAAAAATCCAAATTATGAGAACTTACAATAGGGACTGATTCCAATTAGATGAAGTTGGAGATAAGAGGTCAAAACCCATAATTTGTAAGGGGGAATCAATCAACATGCTACCAGTTCCATTAGCTGATGATTCACTATGCTGTGGCTTCTGAGGATCAAGAAAACTTAGAGAACAATCAGAAACATCAAAGTTATTAACTTCAATATCAGAACAAGTTCTTATTGTTTCCTTCAAACCCAAAAAATCATTTTGCCAAGTACTATAGTTTCCTACATCATTAGCTGCAATAGAACATGTTGATGATGAGTTCATCATAAGAGGGAATACACTTCTTGTTGAATTATTAATATTCCACCATGTTTCACCACAAATTCCAGCTTGAAACTCCTCAGCCATGTTAAAGTTTGTTGCTATTTATAAACAGAATCTATATGTTATATTTTTGCTAATAACAAGTTTTTGTGTTAGAACTCTTCTTCTTTGAGTTAACAATGATATATCACTCTCAAAATCAACTATGTTTATAAGCTCAATTGGGATAATATTTATATATGGAATGGTTAGAAGGGTATGGACCCCGGAAATGACCGGAATTTGGTTGACATTACAAGGGGTTGATTTGACAAATGAGAGAAAATATTAGAGAATTTTGAATCCAATTCTAATTCTTTCTTTATTAAATATAATTTAGTATATGTTCCTATGATTAAATTATTAATTGTCTTGGGTTTGTTTTCTCTTTGTCTTGCTTTATTGAATAAAATATAATAGTATATAAAGAATTGTAGTACATGCCGTGTGGACAATTTTGTTCCTTGTGTATAAAGTTTTGTGAGGATGATGATATTGGATTGACCATAATGGAGATGGTGTGGTGGGCTTTTCTCTATAAAATATCGATCATATGGTTGAAATTAATCCCATGGTTTTCAAAATGTGATTGAAATAATATATATAAATATGTAATTGAAGACTTAATTGTGAACTAGCTTTTACGAATAAAATCCATTTCATTTAATATGGTGTTATAGTCGAGTTAAAGATATCAATATGAGAATTTGACTCATCTAGTGTGGGTATTGTAGTTGTAATATTGTGGGGTTCTACATTGACGTGATTCAGAAATTGTTGGATTTATATGTGTTTGGGCTCCATAATCTTATGAGGTAATAACTCATTTAACATAGTATCAAAGTCGATTTGAAGATGACAGTATAATTGGACCCATGAACCAAGCTAGACGTGGGTTGAATACTGAAGATTTATTTGTTGTGTGTTGGGGAGTCTAATATTGGATTTTAGATCCAAGTCTTTTTAACATGATTAAGTTAAATATAAAAATTGGACCAATTTCAATATAATAACTAATAACTTTTTTCATGTATCCCCTAACAAAACAAGTTATTTATTCATTGATTCTATTAACCATGTAGAGTGAAAAGAGATTGTAAATATGTTCAATGATATATCATTCTAAGACCGACTGGTCTCAAGACTTTGCTTTGACCGTTTAGACCGTCGATATGTGGTTTAAGTTCATAGATTCATAGATTGGTCTACGATATGTGTAACTTTTGTTTTTAAACATTAACTACGTACATTTTGTCAACTATAATGAAACTATTGAAGTTCTCTTAAGTATCATTTGTGAAAAGAAAATCAAACAATTATTATCATTATGATATTACATTTTGTATTATTTTTTAAAATATGTCGACAAATGCGCACTCATATCTTATCAGTTATATGATTTAATGTATGTGTAAAATGATTATAGCAAGAATATTTCTTTTTGTATAAATATGACTATTCTTATTAGTTTCCTCCTTCTTTGACATTTCATATTCATTAAGCTTCATATGTGATCCACAATTTTCTTTGATAAATTATAGACGTGGTGCACAATTTTAATCATTCAAAAAAGTGTTCTTCATGATAAACTTGAGGACCATTTGATGGTCCAAATAATACAGTCGTAATATTTCTCAATGTAGACATCGTAGCACTACCATGGTGTACACACAAAACCAATATTTTTTTTTCTTTCTTAAGCTAACACCATGATTATTAACATTTTAATTTTTAAAAAGTGACCAAATCGCAGTCGGTAAGCGCGTGTATATCACGAGAGTTAGTGAAACTGAAACACAACTAGTTAACTAGTACTTGACCAGACATAACTGTAGCATGGACCAAATTCGTATGTCTTTTTGTTTTGTCCCCAAAACTGCTCCTTCTTTAGCTGAGAAAGTTAACACTGAATACTAGTATTATGGCTTTAGGTAATCAAATAATTAGGCAATTGAAGATTTTAATTTTCAACTACTGCACAATACTTGTGTTTGATGTCAAATACTAATTAAATGGAGTAGCTTTACTTTCTCAGAAGAAACAAATTGAAACCCAGCTTAATTAAGTCAATGTCAACCCTAATATTTGGCGTTGAGCTAGCTTTTGTTCAATTAATCTTTCGGATTAGATATCGTGATAATCTCATCATATTGACTAAAGTTTATAATTTGGGTTGAGACTTTTGTATTTATTTTATAGGGAAATGATAGATTCAGTGACAAAATGTATCAAGAAAATTTTTAGATTGTGTATTTGCTAACATCTTTTTTTAATTACATACTATTACTTTTTTTGATTTTCGTAACAAATTTAATTGGTCGAGACATTTTCTTGATAAATTATTGATAAAAACTCTCTAAATAAATAGTGATGCTCTTATTTTATAAGAGTAATGATAAATAAACACAAAAATCGGAGATCAAATATTTAAGAAGATGTAAATGGTCGTAAGGTTTAAACTTTAAGCACAACAATTAGATGCACATAAAAAAGTAGAATAAAATAATGTATATTATTAAAATAATTAAATGTTTTTGAAATTGCACTTTTTAAGAAGGGTGACTTGACCTGCGTGTTTTTTGAAGGAAAAAGAACTTATAGCATATTAATATTTAAAATGTGTTTAATATAATCTCGTAAATTAGCTGATAATATAATTGCATTAGTTAGTATATGGGTTGCCTCATTTATTTGTCTCATCACAAGCTCAACACTAAAGTTGACATAATAATGTTCAAAGATAATATTACAATTATAAATAATCATCCTAAACTCTGTAACATCTTAATGTGTAAATGAAAAACTATCCACCACTTTTTTGATATTATCCTCAAAATCAATAGATCCGAAATGTAATTGATGAACTCATTCTAAAGTCAACATGTACCTTATAGACTCAACTAAACCATTGAATTTTTGTCAAAACAAAAACTTGTTTATATCATTTTTTATACAAACTCTTGTTCGCATTCTATTAAATCTTCTTTCAACTAATTTGATTCATTTTACATTTTCTTCTTATCACGGTTGTACATAAGCCATATTATAAATCCTACAAGCATCTTACCAGCTGCATGTTATTTTTTCCAAATAGATATTGTTTACTACCTTATAAAGACGACACTGGAGGGGATTAGGTACCTTAAGAATTACCTCACATTTAGGCCCTGTTTTTTTTATAACATTAGAGGGGATTGGAAAAATTTTGTTGGTTCATTCATCATGGTGATGAAATTCAAAAATTTCAACTCTTTTATAAATGGCATAATTTCAACATTTATGAAATCAACTCAGAGGGGACTCACTCAAACCTATGTGTGGATAAAGCCACACATGCAATCCCGTTTTTTTTTAAAATACTAGCATATAATTTGAATGTAGCGTTACAAAGGCGTTATCAAAATCTTTTGAATGTTTCTCACTTGTCAATGATAACAAAAAATAATTACAAGAAATGAAGAATGAGGAGTGGAAAGAACTTATATCTAAGGTTATTAAAATTTGCAATAAGCATGATATTAATGTGCTTGATATGAATGAATCATATGCACAAATGAAGAAACCTAGACAATACTCTTCAACTTCTAGCGTTTCTAATTTGCATCATTATAAGAATGATTGTTTGTTTAGTGTTTTAGATTTGCAGTTGCAGGAACTCAATGTTAGGTTTAGTAAAGAAAATACTGAACTTTTACAATATGTTTCATTTGAACAACTATTTGATGACAATTTTTATGACAACACTTTTTTTCTCTTTTAATTGACAAAAACAATGGAGAAAAAAAGAAAAAAAGAGTAAGAATATAACGTAAATAAGAGAGAAAAAGTTATCTAAAAGTTGTAAAAAAAATAATTGTTGAAATTTTATTTCTCAGATTTAGAATAGGGAGTAATTCACGGTACACCACCTTAAGTCACGTTTGAGAAACAATAAACACCCAATAGGCTTCTTAATTTCTTAAACACTTTGATGGTCACTCCTTTAGTCAACATGTCGGCTACTTTTTTTTCTTTCACAAAGTCAGTTACTTGTTCTTAATTAACTTTGCAATATTTCAGTTTCAAAATTCCATTTAAAGGTATCCCTTGGCCAAAAGCCTCATTTTTATCATATTTAATTAAATTTTTATAATATTGATATTTAATGTCAATTATTTTGAATGGGCTAACTTAATGATCTGTTATTTACCATATATGCATCACATATAAATTACCTTACCCATTATGTATTTTATTTGTCAACATTGACTTCGTATGTTAAATGTGAGTTAAGATCATTTTCATTTGAATTTTTTTCTATTTCTATAATTTTGAGAGATATAAACACATAAATTCTTGAAAATAATTAATGCTAGTAAGACATATTTAATGACATGACTCCCCACTCATTTTATGTGTCTATATCTCTTCAAATGGTAGAAATGGAGAAAAATTTAAATGGAGAAGATCTTAACCCGCTAAATTTCATTATTCAATAAATTTTCAAATCTATAGATCCAATTTTTAGGGTAAAATCTATATATTCATTTGACAAGGACATGAAAGATGTATCCTTAAAAAAAAAGGACATGAAAGATGTTGACAAAAATAGGATGCGAAAAAAAAAATTAAGAATGGAAAGTCTTGGGTGTATTTTGATCCAATAACAGAAGTTAGGTCAGATCCATAATATATTTCAGTTATTTTGAATTTGCAAGGAAACTGACTTACAATATGCTTTGTGATTATTAAAATAAGGTGAAGTTTATTTGAAATTTACTGAGTATATTTGTTTCGGATGGTTCATTTGATAGCCCCGCCCTTAGTTCTCTTTTGAATTAGGAGTATAACTTCTTTTTTTTTAAGAAATCAAGAATATATATATATATATATAACGAACAACGTGTTATCTTCCTGGCATAAGGTGTACCACAGAAGACACCCGAAAATTACAACAAATGTTCAGCAAACTGAAATAAAATTAGCCAATACCCACACAAATG
>Ga0209282_1000737_pt1 | contig 16492 bp, 7 predicted proteins | sample Mtrugardesep15_FD_187529 | JGI IMG/M metagenome (GOLD analysis project Ga0209282, IMG submission 187529) | Root nodule microbial communities of legume samples collected from California, USA - M. trunc garden sep15 (SPAdes) (version 2) | ecosystem: Host-associated > Plants > Roots > Nodule...
ATATATATATATATATATATATATATATATATATTTGGTTTATTAAAAAAAAAACTAGTTAATTGTATTTATATTTTAATCATTTTCTTGATGAGATACAAGACAGATACCTATGAGATAATTCATTTATCAAAAAAAAAGTAAATTACACCTAGGGTTCTTTAAGTTTGAGGTTTGTGACAGGTTGATCCTTTAAGTTATTTTGGTCACAAATAAGTCATTTAAGTTTGCAAACGTTTTCGATTTAGTCCTTCTACCACATCATTGCTTGGTTAATTGAAGGACTAAATCGAAAAAGTTTACAAACTTAAAGAAATTATGTGTGATCAAAATAACTTAAAGGACCAATATGTTACAAACCTCAAACTTAAAAGATTTATGTGTGACAAAAATAACTTAAAGAATTAATTTGTTACAAACCTCAAACTTAAAGGACCTTGATGTAATTTAGCAAAAAAACAAATATAAATAACTTCTTTTTAAAAAGAAAAAAAAAACTTATTTTCAAAACATTGATAAGCTGCCATGAAAAAGAAAAGTACCAGTCAATGTACAGACAGTGTACCGGAATCAGCGTTTCCATTTGCACCGCGGAACGCGTTTGTCACTTGCCCACACGGATGCACTATTTTGCACGAATTCTCTCTTCTTGTTTTTTTACAACACAAACACTGTGTACAATTATTATTATCAAATGATATGTTATTATTCATTAAATATTTGTCAATACGGCTTATAAGATTAAATCATATCTTTTTGTCGAAAAAAGATTAAATCATATCTACACAATAGGTGAAAAAAATTGAACTGCGAATCTGATCATAAATATCAAAAGATTTGCATTCAATCATAATCATTATTTTAAACAATGATAATCATTTTTAAAATCACACGTATGTTAATTAGTAAAATATAAATCTCTATATCAGTATTATATTTTACTAATTTTTTGTAACATTAGTAAAATATAAATACTGGAGATTATAGATTCATCGCCTCTCTCTAAAAAAACAAAATATAAACATTGATATGAAGTTTGTAGATTCATGGTCTCTCTTTCAAAAAAAATAATAATTCACCATTCATTTTTTTTTTTTTGACAATTCACCATTTATTGTCTCTCATAAAAGTGTTACCAAATTCATCATTTTTTTTATCAAATAGCCTCACACAATTTAATTATACCCCGGCTCCTACATATAAAATGCAATATCTCTACCAACTGAGTTAAGCTCACAAGAATAACAAATTCATCGTCTTTATTAAACGATAACTTTTTTAAAATAAAATATTACATGATAACAAATTTAATATTAGTATTTACTTTTTTATATTTATGACAAATATAATATTTTATGAGAGTTATGTTTTTAGGTAAATTTCTAATTACAACAAAGTTTCCTTTTTTCAAAAAAATATTTAATGCTTACATATATATTTTCTCTAAAAACAAGTAAAGAGTAAAAAATTACAATTTAATCCCAACAAAAAATAATATCTAATCTACAAATTAGTCTCACTACCTCTTAAAAAATGAGTCCTTCTATCGTTATAATATTTTTTTTGGGATCATATGTATCATTATAATATTTAAGAGTAATTTAGTTTTAATATAAAAAATATCAACAACTAATTTGGATATTATTTTTTGTTGAGAACTAAAATATATCAACTTTTTTTTTTGTGAAAAATTAAATTAAATCTTTTGACTTCAATAAAAAAACATGTTAAAAGTCATGTAAGCACATCTCTTTGAGCAACTTCATGGATAGTTTTATGCAGAAATTGGATTCAAACCCAAATTTCTACTTCACCACTAAAATGTGTGAGCCGCAATCACAAATACGCAAAAAAGAAAAATAGAGGGATGATAATAACATATTTTTTTGATTGATTAAAATTTGTATAGGTCCACTAAATCACGTGGTTCTCTTATAAATTTGGTAAGGTCTATTAAATTTTAACCAATAGAAAAAAGTATCTTAAAAAATAGGCTAAATTATCTTTTTGGTCCCTTAACTATTTAATTAGTATCAGTTTCGTCCCCTAACTAAAATTTGATTTATTTTGGTCATTTAACTTCTCTCCATTATATATTTTGGTCTTTTTCGTTAGTTTTAATTAAAAAACGTTAGGTTTTCTTCATTTTCTTCTGGATTTTTTTTGGGATTCTTGTTGTTGAATGTTGATGGAGATAATATGGAGATGAAAAAGAGGAGAAGAAGATGAAGAAAACCTAACGTTTTTGAATTAAAACTAACGAAAAAGACCAAAATGTGTAACAGAGAAAAGTTAAGGGACCAAAATAAATCAAATTTTAGTTAAGAGACCAAACTGATACTACCTAAATAGTTAAAAGACTAAAAATACAATTTAACCTAAAAAAATATATGCTAAAATATGCGTTGTTGAAAATAAAAATGTTAAAAAGAGAAAGCCCATAATTGCAATTTATTATCTAATAAAAAAATAGAAGTAGCTAACTTGGAAATAAACGAAAACGAAGGACACACAGAAGCATAGTCACAATCTTGTTAATCTTAATAATCAAACAAAACCAAACACAAGGAACCAACATTTTTGTCTTAAGACATTCATTCATCAACTTCAACTGACTTGGTAAACTCAAAGGTTGGTCGGTTGGTCCAATCTCTTTCTCTTCTTTCAACTTCTTCATTTTCTCTCATATATTATATCAATATTTTCTTCAATCTTTCTACTTTATTGCTCTTTTTAATCCCTGATTCATGCTCTTTTGATGCATTTATCCAAAAGGGTACCTTTAAAATTCAATAAAGTTTGATTTTTTCTTAATTTTATCAACTGGGTTGTTCATTGTTTTTTTTGATAATTTTATAATTTTTTAAAACTTTAGCATTTACCTTTTCTTTTTGTCAATATCAATCATCAGCTATCAATCTTTTTATCATATAAAACTAGTTCTGCTTTATAGTTCAATATTCCACTCTTTTGTTGATCTTATTGAATCTTTGGATTTTTTGTTTATAATAAATTATTGATACTATATATGAGGTTTGACTTAGATAGTTAGATGCATGCTATTAAGGATTTGATTTTAAAGTTTGTATATTCAGAATTTCAGATCTTGTGTTTTTGTTTTAGCAGATGAAGTTGGAATAGATCTGTGTGAAGTGAAGCAAAATGGGGAATACATGTGTTGGTCCTAGCATTTCAAAGAATGGTATTATTCAATCATTTTCCGCTGCGATTTGGCGATCGCAACCGCCTGATGCTGAAGGATCAGTGTCTACTAGAGGATCAGTAAATGAGGGGACAGCCAATAATGAGCCGGAATCTCCGTTGCCAACTCAAAACAAACCTCCTGAGCAGATAACTATGCCGAAACCGGAAACAAAACAAGAGACGAAATCAGAACCGGAATCGGAAAAGGAGAAGAAGAAACACAGGAGACCTTCTGTGAAGAGAAGTTCTAGTGCAGGACTTCGTGTTGATTCCGTGTTGCAAAGAGAAACCGGTAATTTCAAGGAATTCTATAGTCTAGGGAAAAAACTCGGACAGGGTCAGTTTGGGACAACATTCTTGTGTATCGAGAAAGCAACCGGGTATCAGTATGCTTGTAAATCTATTGCGAAGAGGAAATTGGTAACTGATGAGGATGTCGAGGATGTGAGAAGAGAAATTCAGATAATGCACCATTTGGCTGGTCATCCTAATGTTATATCCATCAAAGGTGCTTATGAAGATGCAATGGCGGTTCATGTTGTGATGGAATTGTGTGCAGGTGGTGAGCTTTTCGATAGGATTATTCAGCGTGGACATTATACCGAAAGAAAGGCAGCTGAACTTATTAGGACTATAGTTGGTGTTGTTGAAGCCTGTCATTCTCTTGGTGTGATGCATAGAGACCTTAAACCCGAGAATTTTCTCTTTGTTAATCAGCAAGAGGATTCACTACTCAAAACTATCGACTTTGGATTATCTGTGTTCTTTATGCCAGGTACTTTCTGACAATGGTCATATTATATTTTTATGGTTAAATATCAGGTTAAAGATGTTTTAATTTTCTATAAAATTACGATTTTTTTAAGTTTAGTCTCTACATAAATAAATTATAGTCCATATTTTTATTTATTTTTACAAAACTGAGTGCTTTTTAGTCTTTGCATTTGTCCCTATAAAAACAAAATCAGGACTAAAATTGGACAAAATTTATGTAGGGACTATCGTAAATTTTATAGGGACTAAAAATATATTTAGCTCTTAAGTAAATATAGAGAAAGATGCTATTTTGATCCTTGAAAGAAGCCTTGTTCAACCTTTAATTTCTACAGAGTCCTTTGAAGTTTAAAGTTTATATCTAATTGGTCTTATCATGCACATTTATGGTGCAAAAGCAAGATCTACAAAATGCGTAGGGACTGTGCACAAGTGCGGCCAAGTTGACGAGATGAACAGAAACATTTATAAATAACCAAATTCAGAAATATAATTTGGCTTTGTAGAACTTTATTTAAATTTTATGGCACTTGGCATTTGAGGATATTCAATGCATTACCATCGCTTTTGTATGTACTTGCCAACCATGTTTTTCCGATGGACTTTTTTTAGAATCCAAAAGGCTTGATAATAGAAAGTCCTTGTAATCATTTATCTTATAATACTCTACAGTTAGTGTTGGATATGAGATGCTACTAATTGTCCAATTCTTTCTTCATTTATTTTATAAAATAATTTTAGTTGAAAATCATATTTCTTTCATATGACTTCTATCATGTTCATAGTATTATACTGGTTTCATTGTGTCTTTTAACTGAAGCTTCATACAATTTGAAAAAGCAAATTGGTTACACAGAGATAAACTTATGATATCATATTTTGCTTTCAGGCGATACATTTATTGATGTGGTTGGCAGCCCATATTATGTTGCCCCAGAAGTTTTGAAAAAGCGTTACGGCCCTGAAGCAGATGTTTGGAGTGCAGGAGTTATCCTTTACATTCTTTTGAGTGGAGTGCCTCCTTTTTGGGCTGGTGAGAGATCTTTTACATTTATTTGAACATCGTTGTTTAGACCTTCACTCTTGGAAATTTATACCTATAATTTTCTGATTGTTGATATCCATTTCCTCTTGTGGTTATTATGGTTGTGTAGAAAGCGAACAAGGGATATTCGAACAGGTTTTGCGTGGTGATCTTGACTTCGTTTCAGATCCCTGGCCTGCAATTTCTGAAAGTGCAAAAGATTTAGTAAGGAAAATGCTTGTTCGTGACCCTAAAAGGCGGATGACTGCACATCAAGTATTATGTAATATGCTTATCAAGTGCTCATTTAATCATACTTTCATCTATCACTTCAGTAAATGTCTATGCAATATTTGATGTTTGTGCATGGATTATAATATGCCCTTTTCTGAATCACAAGATTGACGGCTTCTCCTAAAATAAGGGAAACAAAATATGGTATTCCAATAAACCTTGTTTTTCCATGCTTATATATGTTTAATTTCCTGCAGGTCATCCTTGGGTACAAGTTGATGGTGTAGCACCTGATAAGCCACTTGATTCCGCCGTATTAAGTCGATTGAAGCAATTTTCTGCTATGAACAAGCTCAAGAAAATGGCTCTTATAGTAAGTCTGTCAATATGGAAATTTCAAATTCGTTTATCTTGTGATCTGGCCATAATAGTAATACGTAAAATTGAGTACAACGATAGTTACACTAAATGTGTGTAAATTGGAAGTCTTTCATCGTGGATTTCTGGCTGCAAGGTTAAAATGAGATATTATAGTTTGAACCTTTTTTCATTTTACCATCCTTTGCGTTTTTCAGGTCATTGCAGAGAGCTTATCTGAAGAAGAATTGGCTGGATTAAAAGAAATGTTCAAGATGATAGATACAGATAACAGTGGTCAAATCACTTTTGAAGAACTTAAAGTTGGTTTGAAAAAAGTTGGTGCTAATCTTAAGGAGTCTGAAATTTATGATTTAATGCAAGCTGTAAGTATCTTTTTAACAACTCTTTATAAAGTAGAAAGAAATAAATGATATTAGTTGGTGAATGATTTACAAATGTAATGGAAGAATAAGATCTTTTGCAAACTGGGTCCTACTGTTGCATGTGCAGTTTGTCACATTGCAAATCTTCATCATGATTATCTGTTCCTCGCATTTCCTTCACCAATTATATGTTCTTCCAATTCCCTACGTACCCTTCCCGTTTCTCATAACATACACCCTAGTTTATGAATGGACGTAGTGTAGGTGTTCGAAATTTCAAATCGAGTAGGATTTGCACATACAATGGGTTTAAATCATGATCACAATTCTTGATATTGTAAAGAATTACGTCCAATTGTAGCTGATGTGACCCTAGTTTATGAATGGACGTAGTGTAGGTGTTCGAAATTTCAAATCAAGTAGGATTTGCACATACAATGGGTTTAAATCATGATCACGATTCTTGATACTGTAAAGAATTACGTCCAATTGTAGCTGATGTGACCCCAGATCAATGTGCGGACCTGTTTGTGAAACCCTGGCGCAAACTAATTGAAAGCCTATTTTTAGCTCTATAACAGTTTATGTACAAAATTAAGACCGTTACATTGAATGAGGAGGACAGTGATCTTTGAATGAATGTATTATTATTATTTGTTATATACAATTGAATTTCATATATTTCAGCAAGCTTGAGAACCTAGAAAAAGGGTTCTTATTCTATAACTTTTACTTTATCTTAGATTCACAGTATAACTTTTACCTTTTCTATTTAACATATCACTATACCTTGAAATTGTAGGCTGATGTAGATAACAGTGGGACGATTGATTATGGCGAGTTCATTGCGGCAACATTGCATCTTAACAAGATTGAAAGAGAAGATCATTTATTTGCAGCCTTTTCTTACTTTGATAAAGATGGAAGTGGCTATATTACTCAAGAAGAACTTCAACAAGCTTGCGATGAGTTTGGCATTAAAGATGTTCGCTTGGAAGAGATAATCAAAGAAATCGATGAAGATAATGTAAGTGGTCTTAACTTGTTGACTCTGTCATCCCTCTCTTCGATATCTGTAGTTTACGATACTAACACTGACACATTACGACACTAAAACTGACACATAGACACTATAATTATTTGAGAAGGTGGAAGTGATTGAACCTAACCACATGTATCGGTGTTGTGTCTGTGTTAGACAATGACATTTGTCGGACGCCGGCCACACTTTCAAATTGAAGTGTTAGGCTTATATTGTTCAATAGAATTGTATTTACATTTCTTTATACATTTTTTTCTCCTTATATCTTATGCCTTCATGGATTGAAATTCATTACTGTTGGCAATGGCTCTTGTATTCATTCAAATATATGGTTTGAGTTAAAATAATTACCAAGGGATGCATCAATTCATCATTGCTTCAACTTATTTTGAACAATTGATTCCTCCATCATGACAAGTCTTAGAATTTAGGCTTAGAACTAGGAGCGTATTTGAATTGACTTATTTGAGTTTATCTACTGACATAAACACTCGTGACACTGTTTGGGAGAGCTTATGGAAACAATTTATGACGTGTTTATAAACTGTTTTCAGCTTATTTTTGTAAGCTCTTCAGGATAGCTTATGAAAATAGCATATAGCTTGTATGAAAATAGTTTGACTTTATTTTATCTTTTGTTCAGAAATAGGTAATACACAGCCACTTATATGACAATCACTTAAGCTAGAAGAACTTATATGACAATGACTTAGTGTTATGGGTTGTAATGAACAAGAACAGTGAAAGAAAGTAATGTTTCTGCTAAAATTGAACACCTAAAAGCAAAGATCCAATACTTCTTCACATTTATGATTAATATCTACCGCACATTATTTTGTGCAGGACGGGCGCATAGATTATAACGAGTTTGCAGCTATGATGCAGAAAGGAAATCTTCCCATGGTTGGTAAGAAAGGTCTAGAAAATAACTTCAGCATTCGATTCAAGGAGGCATTAAAATTGTAGTATTCATTGTCAGCATTCAGATTTTTGTTCCTCCCCTTTTTTTCCTTTGAAAGTTCAAGGTTTTGTGCATTAGCACAAGTCAGTGGAGGCCAATTTGGCCTTTCAGCTATTTTGTTTGTGTTTAGTTTAAATGGATTTTTGTAATTATGAGAATGTTTTAAAGATTAAATAGAGGTGTTGTTGTGGACAAATAATAGTGGATTGATCTTTATTCCAGAAAGGAACAAATCGACACCATAGACTTGCAAGCACGTCGCGTGAACTGAAATAAATTTATCAAAAATAAAATAAAATCAAATCAAAAATGAATTGAAGATGAAGCACATTAGTTTTGGAGTGTGTGTAATTGAACACAAAAGCTACATGAACCCAATATTGAATTGAAGTTGGTAGCTTTTTTCAAATTAGAACCCCTTTTGTTCCTTTCTTGGTTCATTCAAATCCTCAAATTTCAATGTTTTTCTTCCCTCTTCATCCAATTCTCTTTATTAAACTTGTAACCCTTCATGGGTTACAAACAAGGATTTTTTAATGAATTAAAGAGTATGAAGGATTTCAGCTCTACAGTTCCTCGTTCTATTTTATCATTCATGTTCTCCTCGATTTTTGAGTCCTCGGTTGATAGGAGTTCAGGTTGGATAGTTTGGTTTTACCACATTAGCTTTGGGTAACGGAAGGACGATGAATTAGGGTTTTTTGTTCTGTGGTGGTTTGATGGGGGTAGAAATTATGTTTGGAGAGGTAACAGAAGTAAATATGGATGGTGTTGTTGATGATGAATGAATCAATTTCTTGGAGGAGTGAAACGTTGAACGGTGAAATGTGAAAATGATTGGGGATAGATGAAGAATGGCAACTGCAAATCTTTTGATGATTTAAAAAAAGAGGAATGTTAGGGTCACATCCTCTAACACACACCAATAAAAAGTTGCCACATTATTCATTAATTTTATTTCTTTACCTGTTAATCAGTTGTACAGGTTGAGAAGACACTCTTTCTTTTGGACTTTTCCTACACTATTTACACACAAAAATCTGCATCGCTTTTCTCTCTATATAAATTTCATGGTCCTTTCAATCTTTCAAACACAAAGAATCCATTTGTAGTCCATTTTAAATTGGAAGGGTTTTTACTCACTTTTTCCCTTCTCACGAATAAAAGTTGAGAGTTCAAAAATTGAAGGTTCAAAACCAATTAATGGATTGATATCCAAAAATCACGAGCACATTTGGTATTGGATCAAATGAGATTAGAGAAGTTAAACAAAACATGAGAATAGTTTTGTGAGTCTTGGGATAATAAGACTGCGTTTAAGGGGTCTTAATGATAATCAACCATGAGAATAGCTTGATTATTATTGAAATACATTTATGTATTCCGAAAGAAAACGTAAAATACCAAAAATCACCTTCTCCTTAGAATTGAAAAATGTAACTAAATAAAAAAAGTGGTACAAGTTACATCTAGTAATATTTGGTAAATGTTAGGTAAAGGCCGTATTACTAAATAGTTTTAGTAACTCTTGATAGCATTGTATGCAACATTTAAAAAAATGTTACATCAATAGTAGCTAATTTGTAGCGAACTCGGCAAATCTCTAGCAAATAATTTTAGATACATTCTTTGCTAATTCTTCTGGCATAAATGTTACTAAGCTTTAGATAGAAAATCATCTAATTTAGCTGGGATAAACAAGAAAATAGATTGAATATATCAATCTTCAATCACCATCAAGATCTTTTGCAGTGAACATACAAAAGCCGTAGGTTCTAAAATAATAAAATTACAACCAAGTTGTTTGGGCTCCAGTGGCAAGAAGCTCCTTCTAATGACGTATCCAGGGAATACTAGGTTCAATTCCCAAAAGGAACAAGGCTTGGACAGTGCGCATGCCTCTATGCATGAGCCAGATTAGTCGCCCACCTTTAGTGGGTCGGAAATCGGTACGAAAGCAAAATAAAAATAAAAATTATAAAGTATTCAAATTAAGACAATATTTAGTATCCTCCATGCATCATTTAAATACAAGTTAAGTGTTTCACAATACTTGAAGTACAAAACAGATTGATGTGCAGGAAAATTAAGAGAATATTTTTTAGGAAAATGTTACATGAACACCCTTTTATTGATACACCCCTAGGATCTGGAATTGGTGTTTGCTTGATGTGGAAGAAAATATAATTGAGTTTTTAGTGTAGCAATTTAATTTGTACGCGTAAAAATAAATGACAAACTTTTATAAAAGGAAATACAATATATTTTTTTGATATAAGAAATACAAAATTATTGTTTTCTAAAATATATCAACCTAATAATTACTATAAATACTAGGAGTTTAGAGAGTAAAATTGCAGGCAAGGCAAGGCCGGAATCAAAACGAGACACGAAAGTTGGGATGTCGTGCTTTTCATGAAAGGTTTGTGAATTCACTCTTTTCTCTAGTTTTTTTTTTTTTTTTGTACGTAGATTGGTCTATTCAACTATTTTTTTTTGTACGTAGATTGGTCTATTAAACTATTATTGTTTTTCATGCATACGTATGCATGTGAATCTGTGAATTCACTCTTTTCTCTACTTGTTTTGATGCCGACAGTATTGATAGGGTACACATATATAGGTATTATATACTCCGTACAAAAAATAAATACAGAACTCTCTTTCAAATGAACGTGTGTGCCTTCTCAGATTTCGTTGTCACTATCTCAGATCTCTTTGTTTCTCTCTCGGATATCGTCATCTTTCTCTCAAATCGGAGTTCATCTTATGGCCCAGAAATGTTGCTCTTCGGTAATTTGTTGTTTAACCTAAGTTTAATTTAAGGATTAATGACTTTTAGGTTTTCGTTGTTTAGAATTTTCAATAAATGATTGTTAGGTTTTGATTGTTTGGAATTTTTCCTTGATGTGATTTTTCAGTGAGATCCTTAAATACTAGAAGAGTACTTGAACTTTTGATCCGTAAGCTTCCAATCTAGTGTCTTGTTTGTGAAATTGCTCAAGATTTCAAGGTAATATGTTCTTCAATCTTCACCTCCTTTTGATTCTTTTATTATGTTGGGTTTTTAGTTGAACCTTGTGATTGCACTATTTCATTGCCGATTTGTTGAGTTAGATTCACGATATGATTGTGTGTTATTTTATTGCTTCGATTCTCCTTTTCTTTGATTTAGTTTTGCAACCACGATATTTCGTTTAATTTGCATATTACAGTTCTCATATTAGTGAGATTATAGAAATACACACTTGCATAAACAGAACCTTAAAGTAACAAAGCAACTCTTGGAAGTTAAAAAAAAACAACTCTTTTGGTCTTAAAATCCGTACTGTTTTTATTGATCATATATTCCTGTTGTACTTTTCCCGCATATTTCTCCCTTGACTAATGTTCTAAAAATTTCAAACGGTTTGAATTATAGATTTTATTAATTTGTGGCAAGGAATGGGACAATCATTATTTTTTAGCAATTGACAGTGCTTCATGATGATAATTAAGAATTCAGAAATCTTCTGTCCTTTATTATATACATAGCTTTGCCCAACCATACTTAGCATAATTGACGAACATGATTTGTAAATGATACTATATATACTACTTTTCAGTGTCAAAGCATCAATTGAGAGATACAAATGCTTCTGGTACTAAATCAACATTTGAGTATAATGATCAGGTATTCATTATTTGTTCACTACAATTATACAAGCACAAGCACAAGTTACATTAGGATTATATGTTGTCATGATATATGCTGTTAACATACATGATATACATGATATATGATGTCATTGTCTTATTTAGTGTAAAAAACTGATATTGACGTCGAAATATAGGACAAACAATTCAAACAACGTCAAAATATAGGGCAAACAATTCAAACAAAAAGTCAATCCAAAATTAGGATTATTCAAACATAGTATAGATTATCTATCAACCTATCCAAAAGATATACCAATTATCCATGTCACAATCCAAAACCAACATATTAATGTCTTAATCAAGAATTGCAGAAATTGTACAATTGTCTCAAAGTAAATATTTACAAAACATGCAGAAACTGTAAAATTGTCTCAAAGTAGATAGCAACAAAACGTGGAGAAACTGTAAAATTGTTTCGAAGTATATAGTAACAAAACATATAAAAGCAGCTAGTAATATGACATCATAATTCCTCAAACTTTCACCAAAGCTCACCTTCTCTTTTTCTGATCCACCCAATAACTTGTGGCCTTTGACAATGCTTCATTGAACAATATATTATTACTAGAATGCACCAAATGAAGTGTAAGTTTCATCCTAGTGGTTGTGACAACCTAGAAAAATACACATTATTATAAATTTTTTCATGCTAGCTATAAAGGATAACTTGTGAAATAAATAAGATAGTGACATGAAATAAACTTACATTGATATTTTGATAATCACTTCTGAATGCACATTCAATCATCCATTTAGCAACCCACACTCCACAATCATTTATGTTGAAAATAAAAGTATATTAGTAACACTGACAACAACCATAAATTAAAAATAGAATTAAACAATGTATAATGAATGAGACTTACGATCCATCTAGTGAGCAGTGTTAGAAGGGATCTTGGTTGAATTATACAAAAATTTGATATTGAATTGGATGAATTCACATCACCAATAGATTCATTACTCTATATTTCCTCAATAAAAATAGCAACCAATAAATTACAAACCTTAGTAACATAAGCATAATAATAAGTTATAAAGTAAATAGAATGTAGGATACACATCAGCTTCAAAACCTCCTGACGTCTTAGGTCATTTCTTGCAGGACAAGGCAAATAATCTAACAACACCAACTTTCTTTCTAAAATATCGACGACCTTGAGATACAAATACACCCCTTGATTATTATCAGGAATGAAAATCTGTAACAATGCGAAAACATAATTCAGTTGATGTTTTAATTTTGATGTAACAATAATCATTCAAACATAATCAACATAGCGCCTTTGTAACAGATTGACCTTTCTTTGGCATGAAATCCTTTTGAAAGATTTTCCACACTTCTTGCGAAGTGTGTCGCTAGCCGAGTGCGTATTGCTGCATAAAAAATACAAACATAATTGATTTAAATCATAGTACAAATAAATAGAAAGTTCTAGTAGGATCATTAGTTGTGAATATCACAAACGACGTAGGGAGATACCACACTGCTTTGGTTTTGGATAACGATTCCATCAGCCAGTTTTGTCACGAAACAACCAAATTATTAACCTGTATAATGTAATATCAATATTCAAATTACCTCCTGATCCACAAAACTCCTTGGCATAAGTGAATTTAGGGTTTTCCTTGATCCATACATGCACTTTGTTGAGTGAATCATCACCTCATCCCTTGATATAAACAAAACTAAAAAAAATGATGTCCAAATGCATTAGGATATGTTTTACCCATTCAAGTCATCAACATCAGGCATAAAAAAATATACGCAGCTATGTAGGCACACACATCATTTATATTCATTGATGGTGGTGGTCTGAATGTGATTGACATCCACTATCAAACAAGAATCATGTCATAAATTAGGCAACATTTTCAATTGTTAGACTCTGAATTGAAGTAATTATTTTACTGTAGGAATTTCAAATGCAGCAGCAACACCTTTATATCCAATCATCTGATTTGGATGATAGTTTAGGTGAAAATCATTGTCATCCTCCTCTTTAGGTTTGCAAATTTTTTTTTCTAACCCTAGTAAATTCGAAATCATCCATTTTTCGCTTGCCTTCGGTTTTAGTCTTAACATGTGGAGGGGCTATGTTGGTTCCAATTTCAACTAGAAAATTAGACTTGGAGCCTTTCCTTTCAGTTTCTGTAACTTTACGAACTACTTTACGAGAAACTCAACCTTTCCTTTCAATTGTAAGAAAATTAGTTCATAAAGTTGCAGAAACTGAAAAGAAAGGTTCCAAGTCTAATTTTACCGTTGAAATCGGAACCAACTCAGCCCCTCCACATGTGAAGACTAAAATTGAAGGCAAGCGAAAAATAGATGATTTGGAATTTACTCGGGTTAGAAAAAAATACTTTTTGAAAACCTAAAAAGGAGGATGATAATGACTTTTACCTAAACTATCATCCAAGTCAGATGATTGGATATAAAGGTGTTGTTGCTGCATTTGAAATTCCTACAGTAAGTAATCACTTAACCATAAAATAATTACTTCAATTTATAGTCTGACAATTGACAATGTTGCCTAATTTATGACATGATTCTTGTTTGATAGTGGATGTCAATCACATTCATACCACCACCATCAATGAATATAAATGATGTTTGTGTCTAAATAGCTTTGTATGTTTTTATGCCTGATGTTGATACCTTGAATGAGTAAAACATTTAGATATCATTTTATTAGTTTTGCTTATATCAATTTAGTTGATGGTTCTGTCAATTCTCGTTATAGGGAAGAGGTAATGATTCTCTCAACTACGAGCGTGTATGGATTATGGGAAATCCTAAATTCACTTATGCTAAGGAGTTTTGTAGATCAGGAGGTAATTTGAATATTGATATTACATTATGCATTTATTTAATTTGGTTGTTTCGTGACAAAACTGAATGATGGAATTGTTATCAAAAACTAAGGAGTGTGAAATCTCCCTACACCGTTTGCGGTATTCACAACTACTGATCTTACTGGAACTTTCTATTTATTTGTATTATTATTTAAATCAATTATGTTTGTATTTTTCTATGCAACAATACACACACGGCTGACAACACACTCCGCAAGAAGTGCGGAAAATCTTTCAAAAGGATTTCATGTCAATGCAAGGTCAATTTGTTACAAAGTTTATTTTATGTTGATTTTGTTTGAATGATTATTGTCACATCAAAATTTAAACATCAACTAGATTATTTTTTTGCATTCTTACAAATTTTCATTCCTGTTAATAATCAAGGGGTGCACTGCTATCTCATGGTCTTTGATATTTTTGAAAGAAAGTCGGTGTTGTTAGACTCTTTGCGTCGGTGTTGTTAGACTCTTTGCCTTGTCGTGAAAGAAATGACCTTAGACGTCGAGAGGTTTTGAAGCTGGTGTGTATGCTACATTCTATTTACTTTATAACTTATTATTATGCTTATGTTACTAAGGTTTGCAATTTATTTTAGGCTATTTTTATTGAGGAAATATTGAGTAATGAATCTTTTAGTGATGTTAATTCATCCAATTCAATATCAAACTTCTGTATAATTCAACCAAGATCCCTTCCAACACAGCGAACTGGATGAATCGTAATTCTTATTTATTATACTTTGTTTATTTCTATTTTTAATTTATGGTTGTTGTCAGTGTCACTGATGTACTTTTATTCTCCACATAAATGATTTGGAGTGTGGGTTGCTAAATGGATGATTGAATGTGCATTTATAAGTGATTATCAAAATATCAATGTCAGTTTATTTCATGTCACTATCTTATTTATTTCATAAGTTGTCCCTTATATCTAGCATGAAAGTTTGAGGAATTATGATGTCATGTTACTAGCTGCTTTTATATGTTTTGTTACTATCTACTTTGAAACAATTTTATTGTTTCTGCATGTTTTGTTATTATCTACTTCGAGACAATTTTACTGTTTTTGCATGTTTTGTTACTATTTACTTTAAGACATTTTTACAGTTTTTGCAATTCTTGATAAAGACAATAATGTTGGTTTTGATTGTGACATGGATAATTGTGATTTCTTTTGGATATATTGATGAATAATCTATACTATGTTTGGCTAATCCTGATTTTAGATTGACTTTTTGTTTGAATTGACTGCTCTATTTTTCGACGTCAATATAAGTGTTTTTTACACTAAAACACTAAATAAGACAATGACATCATATATTATGTATGGTTTTAACAACATATATCATGACAACATATAATCGTAATGTAGCTTGTGTTTGTGGCTTTGTAATTGTAGTGGACAAACAATAAATACCTGCAGACCTTCATTTTTGCATACGCTGACTTAGTTGGCCTTTGCACGACAATGACTCGCCATTGTAAAAAACTTCACTACCCTAGTAATAGCCTCATTGTCTTTCAAATCAGAAGGTGAGTGCCATCTTACAAAATCCTCCAAAATACATCCAGGAGTCACAACCCAGAAATATGAGGAAAAACAAAGACAAAACATTAGGCTTGTTAAAAATTAGTTAGAACTTGGATTGATTCATAATGGCAAGAAAAGTTCAATTTCACGGAAGAGCTTGACCTTGAAAGCCTGTATATCTGAGAGCAGTTGCGAGCAGCCAAAACCAACATTGACCACCTAGTGTATTGATGACAGTCAATTATTCGATATTTTTAGTGTCATTTTCATCACGTTTTGGAGATCACAAGGAAACTTAAGCATCAAGAAAAGCAAGAAAAGCAAGAAAACTGAAGAAAAGGTTAAGTCACAAAAACGTGTCACGTTGGCTGAAAAACGTGACACGTTTTCACAAGGCAGAACGCATGTTTTTGGAATTA
>Ga0209282_1000739_pt1 | contig 16458 bp, 3 predicted proteins | sample Mtrugardesep15_FD_187529 | JGI IMG/M metagenome (GOLD analysis project Ga0209282, IMG submission 187529) | Root nodule microbial communities of legume samples collected from California, USA - M. trunc garden sep15 (SPAdes) (version 2) | ecosystem: Host-associated > Plants > Roots > Nodule...
GAGAAATCAAATCATAGATGCAGTAGAAGGAGTGGAGGGAAAATGAGTAGTAGATATCCAATTTGGTTCATAGAATTGTAAGACTGTAACAACTTCATTCATCTTATAGTTAATATATTCTAAAATGGCCGACATAATTGCAAAATGTTAATCAAATTTATCTCCACATCTTGGTTCTTTTATCAACCAAATTTCTTTATAGTTTCTATAAGTATCAATAGAGAGACGAATTTAATTAATATTCTACCATTCACGGAACATTTTAAAATTATAACCCCCCTAAAAAAGAAGTTATAATATATAGAACTAGGTTAATACAGTCCCACAATTTCAATATTTTTTTTTTTTGGATAATTGTTAAAAAAAAAGAGTGAAATAAAAGATGTAAGAGGATTATGAATATTGGAAGTTGGAACCAAGAAAATATACGAGTGTTTGTTGATGAAATCTGTCACCTAACACTATGGTTTCTAGGCACCTGAATTGAATATAGATGATGAAATGTTCCCTGTCACTAAAAGACAACATATAAGTTTGAGTCTTGCAGCTTAATTCCTATTGTGTGTAACAGTTTTGAGGCAGACTACCATAGCCCACATACAGTTCCACACCATTTCAGGATCTATATGCTTGGTAGTACTACTCTTTAACGTGAGCTTGTCTAAAGTAGATAATAACAAAACAATAGAAATAAACTTTGCATGAACTAAAAGTTTCTTAATAGATGAAAAACTACACACCAAATACCAAACCAATCCCACATACATATTAATCATCATCCAAATGAAAGTAAATAATATTAATCTTAATCACCCCCTCTTCTATACCACAATTATACCTCCAATAACCCTCATAACCTAACCCCTTTCAAATGTTAAGAAAGTTAACAAAAAAAGAAATCAACACATTAGTTCCTTTCATGTAAGAAGGAACTAATGATAATACATATTAGAAAAGAAATTTCATCATATAGTGAGTGAATCCCCCAACCTCACCACCCTAACTAATCACAATAATACATTAGAAAAAGTAAGCAAAATAAAGGATATGTCATTGCATATACACATTACAAAAATAATGAAAAAGACTAACTTACTCAATCAATCAACTATGAAAGTACTTGCACCAAATGAAGAACCTCCATATCCCTTGATCTGAGCTTCACATACAAAGTTACACACATGATGAGAGAAGAGGATCCGAGGTTCCTCTCAGCCCAAATTCTCAACCTTGAAACATAAAACTGACAGGGTTGAAGAGTAGTATATTTGCAGCTGACATGATCTCTCTGATCCTAAACTCTCTCACCTTTAAGTATCTTTTTTTTCTTCTTCCAATGTAAGTAAACCAAACCCAATTGACCCCAAATGAAAATAAAAAACAAAAGCAGCATTTTTCAGCAATAGAAGCCTAATAGAGCTAAAGAAAAAGACCTCAAAGAGATAGCTATGATAGTTTGAAAACGATGCTTCATGTTGATTTTTCTAGATCAGAGAAGAAACTGAATTATGACCAATATTATTAGGTTGATGATCAGTACTCCAAACACTGCTCAAACCTGTTGCTGCAGTGTTGTTGTTGGTGTTGTTGTTATTCCAATAAAGAGACGAAGAATCTGACAAACCCATATTCTCCATCTGGTTTTGAAAAGCAACACCACCATTAGGCACATTCATATTATTACTCCACTGATCCAACCTATTTTGTAGTCCTTCACCTAATTTCACTTCTTTTGAATCCATCATTCCAGCCTCATGATGAAAAGGATCACCACCTTTCATTCCACCACCACCACCAGCAGATGCACTCATGAATTTCTGTTGCAGTAGCGTAGAGTTAAGTAGAGAAGCCATAACTGGAGTAGTAGAGGCCATGGAGTTATTATCATTAGTTGAAGTAGAAGAAGAACCAAAGATGGAACTGTAGTTGTTGTTATTTGAACCAAATCCATTTCTGTAATCATCATGATGATTAAGATTAACTACCCCAGATGAAAAACCTAATCCAAGACCATTCACCTGAGGCTGCTGCTGCTGAAGATGATCATAACCAGAAGAACTTGAAACTCTAGTAGAATTAAACCTTGTTGCAAAAGGAAAGTTCATGACATCATGACAAGAAGAGTTACCATAAAGAAGAGAATTGATATGGTTTGAGGTAGAAGCAATATCAAAACTATGGTGCTGTTGTTGTTGAGAAGGAGGGTTTGAATTAGCACTAGTAGGAGTTGAAGAAGAAGGAGAAGCAGTAGCAGTATCAATATTTGAAGAAGAGTGATTTGGTCGTTTAAGACGTTTGTTTTTTCTGCAACCACCACCAACAGGAACGTTTCTAAGTGTTCCACCTCTTGTCCAATATCTTTTACAGGCTTTGCAGAAGTGTCTTGGTTGTGATAAACTGTAGTTATTGTAGTAACAGAATTTGGTGTTTGATGAATCACAACGTGGACACCTTAAAGCTTGTTGTTGCTGTTGAAGAAGCTCTTGACCTGGTTTTTCCATAACCCTATTTCCACCACTTGAAGAAGCCATTGAAACCTTATGATCATCTATCTCAGCCTACAATAGGATAAGAAAAAAAATTAAGATATTTTTTAATGGAAAAAAGAAGAAGAAAGAGAAAGTGTTTTAAGGTGGTGCATGTTTTAGTCAGTGGCTATATTCTGTTCCAAGAGGAAAACAACAAAATTTGAGTGGTCATGTATTTTTGTCTAATAATTGAGATAGAGAAAGAGAGTGAGTGAGATGGAACCTGTGTCAATTTGTTAGAAGTGATTACCGTTTTCTCATCAACACGGTTACCAAACATTTTGGTCTCTCTGAGTTAGTTGAAATGAGAGATATCAGACAAAGAGCAGTTGGCGCCTTGAGTCTCGCTTGATGGCCTTAGAAATGGAGTAAACAAAGAGAGCGAAGAGACTGCCTAGCTAGCTAGCATGATAAGGTGAGCATATGTACATTAATATAATTTTTTTAACCAGATATCATCCGCATGCAACTGTAGATATAAATCCTCAAACCTGATAAACCTAAAATTAGTGACGAAACTCTTTCTTAATAGGTTTAATACTTTTGCATTGACATGACGGAATTCGAACTCAGACATCTAATTAAATTAAAAGAGATCTTTTATCATTTTATTTCAAATGTTTTTGAGTATTAACATTATTTAATTGAATGACCTAAGACTAAGAATAATATAATACTATATGGTAAATTAATTAATTGAATTGTGTAGCTAGGTTCACGTGATGGGTTTGGTCTAAGATGGAATTTGGGTGATAAAATAATGGAATTGGAATTGTGCAGTGGAATATAAAAAAGAACATTCGAAATCCAAGAAAGGGACATAGAGGTAAAGCGGGATTAGGATGAATCTTGAGTGGTTCAATAAAGAAAAAAATATAGTAAAAATAAAGAACACACATATATACTCCAACGTAACATTCTTTTGTGCAGAGAGATACATTGAGGGAATCCCTAAGAGCTGCTCAAAGCCCTAGGCATTTTCTAACAAGGCAAAATCCCACTTCAATTTCTTCTAATAATTAATTAGTATATAGTATAATTTTAGCATTTTTTTTTTCTTTCAAGTAGTTAGTATCAAGATCATAATAACATGAACAAAAAATATAAGAGAATTGCATGGACCGTTTACAGATAAAGATACGTGTATATTAGGTAATAAAGATGGTTTCTCTATTAAGATGGTATTTATTCATAAAGGGAGAGACAAATTAACAGAGTATATATAGTGATAAACAAAAAGAAAAAAATGAACCAAGAACAATCAATATGTTTATATGCTCTAAAAGTTCCAAATGAAAGGGACAAAAAACCACCATGTGGCTGTTTACATCTCAAGAAGACTCAATTGAATTACACAACGAGGTCACACTTTGCATTTGTAATTAAAAGACTCTTTGTTCTATACTCCATAATTTTCTTCTCTCATCCATGTTGACCAAAGATATCACTTTTGTTCTTGTTTTTTTTAATCAAAAGACAATAAACCGTTAATGGAGTGTGAGTGTGTCAGAGAGTGAAGAAGAGAGATCAGCCATGAGATGGTGGCATGGAATGGAACCTTGATGTACATAACCATGTGGTAAGCAGCTAAGCTTTTAAGCAAAAAAGTAATAATAATTAAAGAAAGATAAAGCAAAACACAGAAGATATGGGTGAATAAACAGATTTTGTAGTCCTCCAAGGGATTTTCTTCTCCTTCCCTACTTCCCATCATTATTCTCCACCAGTTTAATTCTCTGTCATATAAACCTTGGTATTTGCTAACTAAAATATTACATCTACTACACTTTGATCAGTTAATAATATATGTAAGGTTGTACATTCATTATAAAGCATGAATCTTAAGATATTACAAAAAAAGATAAAAAAAATAACAAGTCCATAAATTGTTAACATGATCGTGGATTTGTTGTAACATTGACTGCTACAATATATATTCACTGATTGAGATTAAGTCACCATCGGTCATGATTTGAGTGTACTATTTTCATGTGAGTGAAAATTAATTTAACTTGCCCAATCAATGGTTACCATAACATATGATCCGAGACATGTCATTGTTAGACTTTTGACTAATTGCTTCAATTTAGGTTTGAATAATTTTCATATAGAATTACAATCAATACAAAATGACACAAATAAATCATCAAGTTCAAGTGGGTGGTTGAAACGGAGGAGAGCTTCAAGTGTTATACTTCCTTCGATCATATTTATAAGCAAAAAACAACTTTTTAGGTACATTCAATAATTAATGTATCTAACTTATAAATGTGACCGGATACAATAATTATTCAATGTATTTGAAAAGTCAATTTTTGCTTATATATGTGACCGGAGGGAGTATATGCTATAAAAGTACCGTTCAAATTGAAGAGAATTTTTTATCATACATCTATAATATCGACGGTGTCGTGTGGATAGAGTGTTGGACGGTAAAAAAACCAATGCAGAAATGAAACAAGTGTAACAAAGATGAAGATATTTTTTTGGAGATATGTAAGACTAAACCCTAGACCAATATTCAATTTTGTTAACAAGACATATGTTAACATTTCATTGTTAGACTTTTGAATTTTTTTTACTTAGAATTACCATCGGTACAAAATGACAGAGAAAATTTTATCGTACATATAACGTTGTTGTATGATCAAGGTCGGTCTTAAGATTTTTGATGCCCTGAACGAAACAATAAAACCGTGCCCTTTTAATTATTTTAATATTTTTCTTGTATTTTTTGTTGTAAAAGATTTATTTATAATCAAAGTTATCTAAAAATATGTTTTCAATAGAAATAATCAAAATGAATTAGAAAAAATATCTATCTAATACTAACTACTAAGTAAAAATGATAATTTTGATACTTCTATAAAAATGGTGTCCTTGGCTGCCATCCCTCCTGTCCACCTCAGGGCCACTCTTGTGTATTATATAGAGTGTTAGAGAGTAAAAAAACCAATATCAAAATGAAACAAGTGCAACAAAGATAAAAATGTTTTGTTGGAGATGTGGCAAGAGTAAACCCTAAACCCTATATTGAATTTTGTTAACAAGACATATGTTAACATTTTGTTATGTTTGTTTACTAGTAAACCATGAGTCGCATCAATGTAGAAAGTGAGTGTGGATTTTATTACAAAAATTGAAGTAAGAACAAACATGCACGCGAAACTACATAGGGAGTGACATTGGTCAATTTAGAGTTAGAGAGAGGGAGTGGAGGTGGGTCCTTGTTACCACACTCAGTGATTGTGGACCCCATCACCACCGGACAAGAGATTCCAATTTAGCAAGCATGAAAGAAACCCAACGCGCACGTTAAAGGGAACTCTGTAAAGTGTCAAAAAACACTAAACATATAGAGAGAGACTACGTTGGGGGACCAAAGCATCAAATCCAAGCCAACTGTACCCATCAAAATGTGCCCACAATGCACCCTAAACAATGTGCAGACATAGATCTCACTCTCCATTTCATATCCCTATTTTTTTCATTATTGGCCATGTATATTTTAATAGGACACCCACTTTGTTTCTTGGGATTTTTCATGTTTTTACTTCAAATTACTTTTCTATCCTCTTTTCCTATTATTATATTTTAATTTGGATCATGCACGATGTGATCGAATGCTGTTAACTACATCTGAGTTGTTCGATTAAGATTGAGACGATCAATAACATCAAATTTAAAGTTTTGAATTGTTTGATTTTAATCGGGCAATCAAGAAATGACAAAGTGCATGGAGTGACAGGACTGTGGCTGCTGCACACTCATCTTTGGCTTTACAACCCACTTACAGTATTGACTATTCCTCTTTGATGTTATGCATATGCACCCAAATCACTCTTTGTTTTCTCAATAGTGTAAAAATATAATAGTACATGTTATGGTAAAATGGATCTAAATTTGATGATGCATGGTCTAAGGAAGAATATGAATGGAATTTTGCGGAACCTCATATTCCTTATAGTGGACTTATACATCATGTGTAGTTTGTGTACCTCATGTACTTAATTATTATATTGTACCGACTGTGATGAATGCCTTGTAATACTCCAAAAACAATATTAGACCACACGAGAGTGAAACACATGCCATGGTACGTTAATGATCACTTCACGGGCAAACTTGATTACACGGTAAAAAAACCATTCAATTAACCATAATTAATCAACTCACATATGGTTTAAAGAAGAGATTTGAGTAACTCATCTAGTTTGAATTAATATATAAAAAATCGGAGGTCTTAGGTTTAAGTTCAAGAGAAAAAAACTAATTTAACAACTAATTACTAATATTTGTCATAAAAAAATTATGGTTTAAATAAACTCATTTATAGTTTGGGTTGGTTTTAATTAAGGGAAATAATTCATGAATATATGATTGCATTGTAAACCATAAAAAGGTTGCGCAGAACAAATTCATGTAAATCATATTTAGAAAGTTTTCTTATCCAATATATACACTTTAATCCACAAAGTTGATGTTTCTTCTTTCTATTGCCATCAATTGACAACAACAAGACAGAAGTACCGGAAATTTTCAGCATTACTTCTTGGATCCATTTCCCTTGGTCCATATATGGATTCATTACAGTTGAGATATTTTACGCTCACACAATTAGTACTTCGATAACGGTTGGATCAAAGACCAGACGGTCCACAGTCTTGATTTGACGGTCATCGATGTACTTATTGTGTGAATGTTGAATATCCCAATTGCTTGAATTCATTTTCCTTCAAATTATTTTAGAAATGGATTAGTTTATTTTGCGATATTTGTGCACCTGATCTTGGTGTTAACATAATAATTGACCACTTGATCGATCACAGTAAAAAGTAAGTAGCAAGCACAATAGTAAAGAGTCACACCTTGAAAAGTAGACCATAAGAAGCAAACATAGAAAAATCCAGTAAGGAAACTGGTCATTCACGGTCTTTTAACAACAGAATCTACCACTTATGGCTTTGGACTGTAGTTTATGGAAGTTTCAAGTATATTCAATCCTGTGGGGCCTTTTAGAATGTTTGTGAGGGAATTTTCTACTGTATTATTATTGTTATGTTATATCTACTGAGGTGGTGAGAGATGCTTCAATATGATTATTTTAATGTTTTCCTATTTCCCTTGGAATGGGGTGTGGGAGCTTAAAAAAAAATGATAGTCTCAAAACTTAGTGATAGAAATCAATTTGATTTGGGATTCCTCCTCTTAGTGACTATCAATAAATAATTATATGTTTAGCAAAAATAATAAATAATTGTAACATGAAAATGAAAGATGGATAAAGAAATATTAGAAAAGACCAATGGTTGCATTGTGGAATGAGATGTTACTTGCCCCCAACCTGTCCACAGATCATATATGCATATATATGAAGTTTCTATGAATAATAACTATGATTTTTAAATTTTAATGATCATTGTCTTAATTATAAATTATGTGCTTACATTACCCTTATTAATTTATAGTATTCTTAGCGTCCATAATAATATGTATTGCGAAGCATACGACATATGGCCAAATAACATAATAAAATTAAGTAAACACTCTATATCCTAAAAGTTTTGTTGGGTATGTATCATCATCCGATTATTTAACGTCATATAATTTTGTAATATTTTAGTTATTTTAAAATAATTTAGATTTTGAATTAATTTTACATATGTATTGCTACCTAACATAACTTAGCAATAAAGAATTTTCCTCAACTTTATACCATAGAATGCTATGGGCCCTGATTAGGATTTTTTTTACGAAAGTGAATCAAATTAGGTCCACAAGCCTTAAACAACAAGGTTTCATTGAAAATACACCACTCATGATGATATGGTCTAATCTTATCAAAATCATATTAATTGCCCTGGATATCAGGATGTGTGATTATATTTAATTTTCCTTTTGTAACAGGGAGTTATATAGTTAAGGGTACATCTTCCCTTCCTAATTATCATAACTAAAGTACTAGTCACTTGTTAGACTAACCTAATTATTTACCTGAATTGTAGAAAACTGGATGACAACAAAAAATTGGATAGTAGTTAAAATCAAGAATGCTAGAAGTTAAAATTTTCTACAATCGGTTATTTCAAATATTTAATCTATTAAAGGAGAATTTTGCCAACCAATAGATCCTACTCGACTCGAGAAATTAGTCTTTTGAAGCCGATGATATTAAACAAAAAAGCTAATCCAAATCATTGGATGTTAACATTATATTTTATGAGAATCCATTTCGTAATTTAAGGTTCCAAGTAAAGGTTGCAATAGAAAAGTTGCATATAAAAAACACAAAATGAATGCCATATCACACCTTAATAATTCAAAATCGTATAAGTTACCAAATTTATAAGTCTACCTACTAGCACAGTCCTAGTTTCTTTTGTAAAAAAACAAAACATAGTCCTAGTTTAATTTATTTAAGAAAAGACTAATTTTTATGCCCACCACCATATGAGTGGACACTGCAGGAATGTCATGTACGAATACAAGACTTGGTTTTCATAAATAGTAGTTGCATGCCTGCAACATGCATGATTCTCATGACAAACAATTCCGTTCATCAATTGGTCCCACCAAAGGAAACTGTTCTCACCTTCCCTATTGACCAGATCACCTGACATCTCAAGTTACCAACCTCAGGATTACATTTCTCTAACTCATTCAATATCTTGATGAACAATCCGCCAAATCTGTCTAAATATGTAAGATTTGGTGGTATGAATATGAACAAGCACGTGAATTAGGTGGCACTGTATTACATTTCAATCAATTGTTAATGTGCGGGTATATGTGTGAGTTAGAAGTTTTATTTTGGATGAAAAAAAAATAAAAAATGATATATATATATATATATATATATATATATATATATATATATATATAATGTTTTAGGATTTTGGTTAAAATGTGGTGTCAAATTTTCTTTATTTAGTTGTATTTGGATCTAATGTGATGATATCTTTCAACTCCCCTTCCCACATGGTATCGATTGGTACACATACGTTGGGCTCTTACAATATTCTTTCTCATACCGATATATAATGCTACTTCGCGTAGTCGCCAAATAGATTCTCGTAAACCTTAGCATCAATAGATTGTTAATATGTGACACCTATGTTATCTATGGAGAAATGATGGATAATTTACCTGACCAACGAACGTTAGCCACATAAGTACATTTTCAAGTGACGCCGACCAACTATCTTAACATGGATAAAAAAAAAAGAAGGTATTTACAATTTACCAAAATTTCAGGACTTATATACTAAATCCATCCATAAAATTATATAATTCAATTCTAATAAATGAAAGTTCAAATATAATAAAAGCATGACAATGGTCGTCGAAGCCTCGGAGCTCCATCGTTGTAGACCCGTTGCGTACCACCATACCGCTTGCTAGATCGCGGGCCACCATACCGGCTGTCGAGGGAAAACATCCAACTACCCTATACTTCTTATTTTTATTATAGTAAAAAAAAATATTGAATGGGGAGACCAATTTTACTTTTTTTTTTTTACTAAAGAAGACATCAAAGTTTGGACAGACGGAGAATAAAGGTGCTTCATTGTTCAAATATTTATTTATTCTTTTGAAAGAAAATTCAAATATTTATGAATTGGATTGAATGGACCATAGAGACATAAAGCCTTCTTGTATGGTTAGGGTGAATTCGATCCGGTTTGAAGGTCTTCTTGTACAATGTTAATTTATTTGCTTCTTGCTATACTCAATTAAAACAAACCTAAAAATGACTCAAATGGGGCAAGGGTTGCAAAATGACTCTAAAGGACATTAAACTGTCATCACTAATTGTGAACGCACAAATGCGCAAGGCGTGCATGCGAAGGTGCGAGGCACGTGCGCACAACAAATTGCAATGCTTTCGAATTTTCATAGAGAGGAGCGCGATACACTCTAAATTGAAGGCTTAGGTGCCAATTTTCACTCTTGTAACACAAGATTTAAGATTCTTAATATAATCTTTTAAATGATTTCCCAAACTGTATTGTAGTGTATGTTACTGCCATATGAGTAATTAAATTCTTTTAGATTAGGAATGTCGACGAACATATTTGGATCTACTTGAATCATGCAATATATGAGTTCTAATTTACGTAATTGATATACCTATGTTTATTTAGGAATCCTTGTGTGTTATGTTGTTCTTTATCCAACCAATATTACATCGAACTTAAGAGATCAATTAGTACTAACCCTGGAATTTATAACTCGAGCTAGAATAGTTATTCACTAGATAATTATTTTAGGGATATCAACTTATCTAACTGTGATATAGGAATTATGGTTCATTCATGCTTTTGATGACATTAGTTTCACCTAAGGGATTATGTTACCATGTCAGATAAATACGACCTTGAGCCATGACATTGGTCTTGATGTATTTTGCTAAATTACCGGGAGCATGAAATAATCAATTATTACGGTTAGAACCTCTAGTACCAAGTAGTGACATAAAAGGGGACTCAGACAATTATAATTGCTTTTAATCATCATTTGTTTTGTTAAGTCACTCTCAATATGCAAACCAAATTTTATGCAAACCCTAGCTAATTTATCAATCAAATAAAACAACAATAGTTGGGTTAATCGATTGTTCACAATCTTTACAGATACAAATTTGTATTACTTCATAAAATTTTGATACACTTACCAAACATCCATCAATAAGTTAAGGGGAGAGATAAATAATTATTCACTAGGTAATTATTTTACCGATGTCAAATTATCTTGATGTGATATAGAATTTATGGTTCATTCATGCTTTTGATGACATTAGTTTCACCTAAGGGATAAACGGGACTTGAGCCAAAGGATCGATCTTGGTATATTTTGCTAAATTATCAGGAGCATGAAATAATCAATTGTTACAATTGGAACTTCTAGTACCAAGTGGTGACAAAGAAGGGACTCGAACAACTCTAATTGTTTTTAATAATAATTTGGTTTTGTTAAGTTGTTTTTAACATGAAAACCCTATCTAATTTGTCAATTAAATAAAACAACAACAGTTGAGTTAATCAATTGAACACAATATTTATGGATACAATTTTTATTATTTGATAAAACTTTGATACACTTTCCAAACATCCATCAATAACTTAAAGAGAGAGATAGGAAAACGAGAATATAGAGAGATAAGACAGAAAGAATATACAGGGATATATGTGTGTGTATGAGAGAGAGGAGCGAGAGAAGAGACAAGAGGGAGATGAGAGAAGAGAAAAATACCTAATGAACACGAGAGAGAGAGTCTCTCTCTCGTTCTTCTTCTACATACCCTATCTTCTCTTTCTATCTCCACTCTCTCATATTTATTCTTTATATTCTCTACCCTCACTTTTTTTTCCTTCTATATCTATCTCTTTCGTCTCTTTTTGTCTTTCTCACATCTACGTGCTTTATGAAAATTTACATTCATTTTTAAAATAGTTCAGAGAAAGGAGAAAGTGAAAAAGTGAGGAGATGGATACGAGAGAGAGTAGAAATTGACAAGATATGGTAAAGAGAGAGCAATGAAAGAGTAATACTCAATAAGAGATAAAAAAAAAAGATGAGAGTGAGAAAACATGAGGTAGAGCAGAGATATGAAAGAGTAATACTCAATAAATTTCCTCTCTCTCCCTCTAATCTTTTCTCTCTTTGCTCTTCCTATCTTTCCTCTCTCTCCTTTCTCTTATATCTCTCTCCCCATGTAATCTATCTGCAAATCTTTAAATAGATCTCTAAACTAAAAATATTGTAAATCAAATTTCTAAACGAATGTTTTTATTAATTAAATCCTTTCAATACAATTTGACTAATAAAGTTAACATAAAGACTTAATTACAAAATAAATATTAGTTTAGAGACTTGATTATATTATTTTTAGTTTAACAACCTATTAAAAAAAATCTATTAGTAAAACCTAGAAAATAGTTAAACCTTGTTTTTACTATCACTATTACATCTAAGATTCTTATTAAACTTATGGGCAAACTGCAACCGTGGAGTGTGCTCCTCTCACTTGAGTTCACCTAGTGGTGTAGGTTTGAAAATTTGAAATGTATTTTTTTCAAAGTCTCATAATTCAATTGTTACAAGTGTGAATTTGGATGGATGAGTTAATTTAGTTCCGTAAGAAGAAAAAAAAACTTATGCAAAGTGCATGAGTGGAACTGAAAATAGAAAATGCACTATACTCATTATTTTCCTTGTCCACAAGAGTGGACAATATAATTTGGGCCAAATAAGATATGCAATCCTTTAAGTCATATATTTATAACAAATTAGTGTTTTATGTTTGTTTTGTACAAATTCGTCCTATAAGTCATAAAATATATGCATAATTATCTTATTTTTATTAAACTCAGTTAAAAAATGTTTATGTGGGCATTTAATGTTAAATTGATATGTCCAAATTCACTTAGCTCAAAATTATGGTTCACATGTCTATTATTCAATAATTAAATTGATCATTTACTTGATTTATAATAATGTTGATGAAATATTTATCTATGAAATTAGACTTGAATTAAAAAATAAAAAACAAGAAAAATATGCATAAGTAATCATGTTTGATGACATAAGTATTTTTAGACCTACTACCTTAATGTTAAATTGTCCATGAACATTTTTTAACAAAGTTACTGAAAAGATAGATAACGATGTAAATATTCAATTACTTAAATGATCAATTTATAACCTAAAAAAACTTAAAGACTAATTTATAACAAGACAATCTATAATGGGGTCCTTTCCCTATTTAGCACCATGTTAAATAGACACTCTCATTGTGACATCAATTATTATGGTGCTTATAAAGATGGGTGTTTTTATAAGCACCCTCTCTCTTATTACTCATGGGTCTCACATGTACAATTATTCTATTTTTTCTCTCTATATTCAATTATTGTATTATTTTTATATTAAAAAATAAATTATATGATAGTTGTAAATAATAGTTGAATTTAATTCCCTAAAAAAAACAGTTGTATTTGAATTATCTAATTTATCATCATTCATTTTATATTGTTTTTTCAAGTTTTAACTTTTTCTTAAATTATTAATAAAAAAAATGTTCGTTTTTTTTAATAATTTATAATTAAATTACTTTAATATTTTAAAATTAAATAATTATGAATGAGTATATAAATTATTGTTGAAATTAAATGATAAAGAGTTATTGCTGGAAACCGATTAATAATTATTTTAAGGTGCTGAGTTGGAGAGATTGAGTGATTATTAAGTATTAATTATAAAACAAATAACGTGTATAATAGGGATTCATTTAAACACCCAAATAAGGCGCTATATTGTGGATGGTCTAACAAATAGTTAAAGGATTTATTTATTATAAATATCTAACTTAAATGATGGCGGAAGATATTTGACCAATAATTTGATTATTTGCTTTGAAGTCATGGATATTGGTACTGGTTTGTACTTTTCATGCATTTAAACACATTAGTAAACGAATGACTAATGAGGTTAGGTTGCTTGACCATTGTCGACTCTGAATGGGCTGAATTCTTCTCTGGGCTGAATTCCGTGTTTGGGTTTGAAAAGGCTGCCCAATGTGCTTTTGGAAAATAATATAGATTATTATTTTTACCACCTTATCTATTTCTCACGTATCCTATTTATTTTTACTAAAATGTTCACGAGGTTTCGGATTCTATAATCTGAATACAGTACAGTTGTGTTCGAATTATAGAATCCAAAATATGCTTATTTATAAGTAAAAATTAGAATCTCTTACATTTCAGCAGTAATGAATTTCGCTTTTAAAAACAACCAAAAAACAAAGTAAAAAAGAAGATAAAACATGTCAAATAAAATCAAACAAATATAAAATATCATCAAAATATTCTAAAAATCAAATAAAACTAATGCAATTTTTTTTCAAATTTGTCCGAGAATAGGAAAAATAAAAAATAAAAACTGAAAAATGGGCATAAACAATATAATTTTGGATTTTTAGGGGTGACGTTGCGTAAGAAGTTATTTCTAGGTGAGCCATGATCCTGATTTGTTTCTGATTTTCTGGAAAAGTTTCAAACAATATGATCAAGTGGCCCGAAAACCGGATTTTTGACTGAGACATAACAAGAACAACTAACAATGACCTAAAACACAATGATGAAGGTTATGATGATTAATATAGTTCTTAAACTGACTGTCTATGTTACAAATAGGCTCGATCTTTGTGGTGATATTATACAATCTGAGCTTTCTTCCCCTGAATTCTTGGCACAAGATGGGTGTTTAGGAGGTGTTCGGATTTTATAATCTGAACAAACAAAAAATGTGCCCTACTTAGAGGGGTGATCGGATTGTATAATCTAAATTGGTAAATAACTCATTTTTTCACCCCAAAATTAGGGGAAACCTCATTTCAGATTATAGAATCCGAAAACCCCGTGGTCATTTTTGTAAAAAAAATTAGACGCGCTAGAAATGGATAGGGTGGAAAACATAATAGTCAATAATATATACTCCATTCATATCTATATCTAATCACTCATTTGACTATAAAAATTTCCCTAAATATAAACCGTTTTTCAAATTACAAGATTCATTTTATGTTTTTGCTAAACATACCCTTAATTAATACTACTAACTAATATTAAAAGTCAAATTTCACACACATACAAACCAACAACAATTTAGTAATATTAACATACAAAATAAACATATTAATTTTATTGATAACTTTTCTTAAGAAATGTAAAAAATGTAAATGAGATTTATATACATAAACGAGAGAGTATACAACTATACACATACTATGTATTTAGAGAGAGAAAGATCCATAGTGTTGTTACTTGTTAGTGGGAGACACAAGACAAGAGGTCAAGCTTCACATATCTATTTTTGACAATAAAACTTAGCATATTTACTTCAATAACTTTATGTAGAAGTCGAATTAAATCAATCCAATCGTTGATTTTTGTTTTTTGGAATAAATCCAATCGATTTTTTTTGGTTACAAAATAAATCCAATCGTCGAATTAAAAAGATTCTTGTCAAATATCTTTAAAAAAAAAAGATTCTTGTCAAATAGATTAAGCCTGTAAAAGTTCATAAAATTTAAAAATTATAGAATATTTGATCGCATCATCTTTATTTAAAGTATACTATACGTTGTTTAGTACATACATAAATACCTATTATTAAAACACATATCAACAAATGTCTCTTTTCCTTCAAAAAAAAACAAATGTCTCTTTATCATGTTTCAAAAAAATAAAAAGTCTCTTTATCAAAAAAAATAATCAACAAATGTCTAAATTATTTGAAGTTTATATATATGATCGTCAAAATGTTATAAGATAATTATTTGAAGTTTATCTCGCTGTTCAAATTCCCTTAAAGGAAAAAAAAATCTCGTTGTTCGAATGATTTTTTATGTAGATTTTTACATAAATATTAAATCATTTGATATTTATTCAAAACAAGTACATCAAGAATAATGCATTCAATGTTTTTAACTCCATCACTTAAAGTTGACCCTCAAGATTAATTATAATTTTAGAGTGTAACAATGGTGGGTTGACAATCCAAAACAACTTTGCATATATAATTAATTGAATTTTTTTGAATTGTGCCGTAAATTAAAAACATTAATTGATGTGACGATTTTAAATATTTTAATTGCTTGTTTGAACAAAGTTGTTTTAGATCGTCAATCCACCTTCATTAAACTCATAATTTTATTAATTTTCTTTTTATTAACCATTATGATAAATGTATAGTGGATTTTTATTTTTTTTACTACTCAATATATTTTGGAATTTTATCACCTCAAATTCAAAGTGGTGCAGATAAATGGTTAGAATTAGGAAAAATATTATCGTCACGTTAAAAAAAAAACTTATTTTAGAATATTTTCATGTGTTAAAGTGATAATATTTTCCTTTTCTTTTTT
>Ga0209282_1000740_pt1 | contig 16448 bp, 8 predicted proteins | sample Mtrugardesep15_FD_187529 | JGI IMG/M metagenome (GOLD analysis project Ga0209282, IMG submission 187529) | Root nodule microbial communities of legume samples collected from California, USA - M. trunc garden sep15 (SPAdes) (version 2) | ecosystem: Host-associated > Plants > Roots > Nodule...
GGTACATAAAGCCCAAAAAAGAAAGTCAACACTACTTTCTTGTAATTTTGATTGTAAATCTATACATCATAGGATAAGAAATTACGTTTTGCTTATGAAACATGGATATAGATGTGAACGCCAAACACGACACTAACACGTAGACATTGATGATAATTTAAGAAAATAGAAGTAATTGAATGTGACTACATGTACCCAAATTAGACATTGATACATATTAGATACCAGATAGGTCTTCAATTTGGAGTGTCAATGGTACATAATTTTCGGCTAATGAAACAAGGCAAAATTTAAACCGTATGATCTCAATTTTAAGCTAACTAACTTGACACTTTTGCGTTTTGGTTGTCTTAAAACAGAGTCCCCTGTATGAAGAAAGGAGGAATCAGATTCACAATCAATGGACACTCATACTTCAACTTGGTTTTGGTCACAAATGTTGGTGGAGCTGGAGATGTACATTCTGTGTCCATCAAAGGGTCAAAGACTGGATGGCAAGCTATGTCCAGGAACTGGGGGCAGAATTGGCAAAGCAATAACTACCTCAATGGTCAAAGCCTCTCTTTCAAAGTGACTACAAGTGATGGCAGAACTATCACTAGCAACAACGTTGTACCTGGCAGTTGGCAATTTGGACAGACATTTACAGGGGGACAATTTTAGAAACATTAGTTCCATTTCAAGTTTTTTAAAAAGAAAATGGAAACTAGTGTGTAAATTATATTGCATTGCATTGTTACCTTTGTTTTAGTTGGAAAGTGTGAGAAAAGGAAAGGTAGATTAGGAGGAGTTCAGGACCAAAATTTGGCCTCTGCAGTGGTGGCAAATATGGCACCCGCTAGCTAGGCCTAGTATAATATATAGTTGCTTTTTGTTTCATGAAGTAATTAAAGGTGATGGTGATCTCAACCTCCCCCTTGTATATTTGATCCCAACAATAGGACAACCAATTTGGGAAAGTTTATCATATCAATTGGAAAGTGAATTTTAATTTCAAATCTGTTCTTTTGTTTCTTCAGTTTCATAATTAAATTTGATTATTAATAAAGTGAATATGAATGTAGTTTAATAAATCTGTTCTTTGCTTCTTCAGTTTCTTAATTATATTGATATGCAACCCTTACCACAAGGTAATCTTCTCAATAGAAATTCTAAATCTCTAATTATTTCAAATGGATCCAACCAAAATATGTATATCCCACGAAAACAAAGTAGAACTCATTTGAATTTTAACCAATTAAAGAATATATAAAAAAAGTGTGTTGGATTTTGCTATTAGCTTTATTCATATTTTTTTAACAAAACAGAGGAGGTTGGTAAATTTGCATATTTAATATAAGAGGAAGTCTTACATCACATGTATTTAGACACGTCATTTGGGCACAGACACGTAAAAATACATATAAATTAATTATTTTAAAAATACACATTATTTATTCTTCTCTTTCTACCTTTTTCTCAAATGTGTGCCCAAATGAAGTGCCCAAATACTTGTGATCAACAAGTGTTTTCCATAAGATAGCTTCATGTGGATATATCACTTAGCCTTAATGGCAAAGAGAACCAGAAATACATTTTTAATGACTATCCGAAATGGCGTCATATTTCTTTTACCAAATGCATAACTTATGGAACCGACTACTGGATTCTTTCTAATACCCATTCACAAGTTCAATATGCTGGGTAATAAGACTGGCATTCATTTCCCTAAATATACAACAGAAATTAAGCGTCAACGATAACCTTGTGTTAATTCCAATCTGTATTTCACTTTAACCTCTCTCTGCGGAGTCTCTCCAATTCCTTGGTCATTTGCCAATGTTCTAGTGACAGAGTGGTCTCACCAAAGCTTAAGCACATGAGGCGACCCATTGTTACCAATCTGTTCAGAGAAGGTAGGGCAACAAAAGGTCAGGGAAGAAAGGCTACGAACAAAATGCTACAAGACATGTAATATAGTCAATCACTAACCTGCTTAAATCTTGGGTATTCAAACTCCTATCTGCTTGTATTGCGGCAACTAAATCACTTTCAACCACCTGGAAACACCCAAAACAGTGCAAAGGCTTATTATGCATTCTCATCGTAAAGATTAAGTATGCTTGAGATGTCTCCGTTAAGAAAATTGATGTTTCGAAATAATAACGATGGAACTAGAGAAATCAGCAAAAAGGAATTTGTACATTGCAAATAGTAATGCAAACTGTAAGCACCCAGGAATCTATTGGAAATTCTAATTGTGAATCATGTGCATGTTTTAAGCTATGCATGTATAGGTTGAAGTGGATAATGTAAAAATCAAATTTAAAATGCCACTTCTGCCCAACTTTTAAATTAGTCAGTTCCTGAGTTTGTATGCTAAGAGTAAGGCAGGTAACCTAAAAATCTTTAACTGATTGAATTTATCCTTAAACAACCTTGGTTTATGAAAACTGTTATTAGCATCACCCATACCTGCTGAGTTTCTGATTCAAAAGAGTGTGGCAGTTGTCTAACAGTAGCTAAATACCACCTCCAAGCTTCCAAAGCTTCTGCTGACACAGCTTCCAAGCAAATGGTTGCAGAAGGCCGGATAGGTACAATTACATCAGCTGGTAAGATATTTGATTTCCCCTCAGACAAAACTATCAGTTGGACATCAGTTGCCATTTCCATTTTATAGTACTTGAAATCATATTCCACCTGAAACACATACCAAGTGCCTGTCATTATCTTTGAAAATAATTGCAAGCAATCAATAGAAAATGGAAAAGAGTTTTTCAACAAGAAAAAATTGGTCTAGGTGAAAAGAAATTTATCTCAGAAAGGAAGATTCATAGCATAAAAGAACACACAACTACCCAAAAAGATAGGAGAGCTAGACAAGCAGAAAGTTACCTTTTGCAACTCCATTACATTTTTCAGCAACCTTGCATTCTCTACACCCACAGAATTGAGAGTTCCAGCTTTTAATTGTGTCTCATCAACAATCAAATGTGAACCTTCAGCTAGTTGCAAGACACCAGTTTCCAATCTGGAGCATTGACAATAAAACTTGTTAATTTATTTGTGTACTAGTAAGAAGTCAATAGTCAGAATGATTATCAAATATGATGCCATACCTATTTGTATCATAATTCTTTTTTGGTGCAAGAGAAGCAGTGTTCAAGTATTCCACTGTAAGGGGTATGCAATGTGCAAAAGGCACGAGGTTCTTGACAGCATGGTTTAGTTGTTTTCCGATAGACGCGGTATCTTTGCTAAAACAAGTAAAATTTACTGAAAACTTTCCCACAGCAAGAGCATCTACCCTGGCTTCCACCTGGTCAAAAGCAAATCATTCCTTAATACAAACATTCTCAAGAATGGAGGGCAAGGGGATTAGAATATGCATAAATCACATGTGTAGGAGGGAAGGGAAACATGTGAGACAAACAATACTGAGATCATTTACAATGCTTGAAAAGATAGAAGGGAATGATCTATTAAGAACAGTGTACCTTGGATAGGAGATGCAGCAACATGAAATGAGCAGCTACATCATCATTGCCTAGAACAGCTGAGAGATGTCTTAAGAGAGACTCCCTGATGCCTTTGACCAAGTCAGGTTTTGGCTGTAAGAACAAGCACATGCTATCTTATCAAGGTATTTTCAAGTTAAGAACTATCCCAATTCAAGACGCTAATTGCTAAACTCGAGCCATTTGCTCAGATGAATAAATCCATTTGAGTGGGTACCTCTGTAATAGGCTTATTCTGAAGGAAGTCCTGAACCGAAAGTTTCCTGTGAATAAAACAATGAAGGCGTGGTACCTGCAATTTAGAGGGTAAAATGCACACAAACATGTTAAAACTTATAAACCAGGTGCTGTGAGGACATAGAAACAATATACAACTGCATATTTATGCTTCATTTATGCTAGTTTCAATTAGAACAGCCACATGCAAGCCTCTTACTATTCTCATTGATCAAGTATCCTCAAGGAATGAATCATACCTTGTCAGCTGGGAAATGATGCAAGGGATCTTCACCAAATCCATTAGATAAATCACTGTCTTCGTTGTCCTCCTGAAGCTCTGGATCAGATGTAAGGATACCCACAAACTCAAAAATGTCATTCAGCTTCAGTTCAGACTCTGGTGTGTCATATACCTAGCATGGTACATAGGAAAATGAGGAAATGGATTTGATATAACTCCATGAAATTAAAAACAAGTTAATCTCATGTCAATGAAATATATTTCATAAGATCCTAAAACCTGAAGAGGCTAAATCTTACCTTTACAATACAACTAGATGAGTTGCCATTGAGACCAGGCATTAAACTCATACTAGAGCCAGCAATCTCAGGTACAGCTCCCTGAGACTGAGAGCCAGGGGAAGTGCATTCACCTTCTCTCTGTAAAAGAAAGATTCACGCCAATTTTTAAAAGAACAATGATAGAAGGTTGCACCAATTATCAAACTCAAGTAGTTTTGACAATTCCAATACATGGAAATAGTAATAATAAATAAATCAACTAGCAAGCACATTTAACTCAAACTGGAAAAATATTCAGATATTCAGTACAACTCATAAGACCCCTAAGCTGCTCAAGACTTCATAATCAGAAGTTCAGAACTCCAAAACTTGTAAACCAAATAGGGTATTGAAGACTTGAGGGTCTATGGACATAAAAAAATTGGATAACAAATATCTTGGTTTGAACTTGATTGGAATTGAAAAATAAACCTCTAGCAACATATCAGCCATAATTTTTTACAGATGTAACTAAACAAACAATCCTAATATATTATTCTAGGATGATTCTTTCCAGTCAATCAAATTCATAACACAATTGGAGTTTGATGGAAGCTGTTCATACCATTCTTTTAGTATTAGGAGAACCCTCAACCTCATCACCCTCAACCTGTGAATAAACAAATGTCATTAAAAATTAAGCTGAATAAACACATTATTCAAAGTATATAGTGTTATGAAAATCATAAAAAATCCAACAGAATGAGTCGGTAAGGGTACAAATTATTCACATTTCTCTTGAGGCACAAAGAAACAAGGAATGAACTCAGTGTAAGGGCAAGGAAGAAATTACAGGCATGCTAGAAGAAGAGTCTTCATCTCCTCTCCTCCTCTTTTCTCTTTGCTCAGATGTCCAATCCATAGATGGATTGCCAACTGCTTCTGCTGAAGGTTCTGCCCACGAATTCAGTCCCGGAACCTATGCATAAACAACTGTTAAACCTTGGAAACTCTATTATTCAATTTTAAAAAAAATCATCAACTTACCACTAAATTAAGTAGTCCCTAAAACATATAAAAGAAACATAACACGACGCAAGAAAACATTAGAGCGACGAGAAATGGACAGCTCACCGGGACACAGTAAAGCAATCTCCGTTCCCAAATAGGCGTATCAGCAGAGCAACCAACAGGGATGGAATGTTGAGAAAAATCCGTAAATTTATTGGTCCTCCACACCGAAACATCCTTCAATATACATTCCCATAATCAAAATTAAATCTATTTTTTAATTAAGCAAGAAATTCAAACAAGATAAAGAGATGAACAGAAAAACTACCTTAAAAGCGCCAACATAAAATTCATTTCCAAGCATATCCTGAATCATTCCACGAAACCGAACAAGAGTGTTGGGTTTCACGTATCCGATTGTGGCTGGGGTGAGAAGCGGAACCTAATGAAGAATAATTAGGGTTTAATAAATTAATTAATAATTAGGGTTTTGATGTGATTTGAAGAGATTGAAGAGAAGAGAGTGGAGATTGTAATTACCTGAGAGAGATGTGATTGGTCGGAGAGAAAGTGGCGGAAGAGATCAATGACGCCCCAGTCCCGGTTGTTTAAAGAAGTGGGATCGGAACCGGTGGCTATGGCGGTGTCGAAGGTGGATCTGACAGCGCCGAGTGGATTCGCGAGAAGATCGTACTGTGGGCCCACCATCGTGACTCGTGAGTTGAGGCTGTGGAGAATGAAGATGGAGGTCTCGGATCAGAATGCGCAACGGTTATGTTCTTACCCTATGCTGCTGCAGCAGCTTTGTAGGATATCTGTTTCCCGCCAAATCTTCTTCGGCTTGATCCTTCCCGCCATTTGTTAACCTTCCTCTATAATCATCATTTATTTTTTTCTATTTTTTTGTGTAATATTTATAAATTATTTTACCTTGGATGTGTTTGTTTCAAGTCATATTTGTAGATTCATGGTAATAAATTCAAAAAAATGCGCATACCTATATTTGTTACAAGTTTAGTAAATTTTATTCCTGGGTATAAAGTGTTTCTGGAAATAGAATAATTTTTTCAAAGAAAAATGAAAACAAATTCATGTGTAATTATCTATTATAATCCCTATTTTCAAGGTTCCTTAAAATAATATAATATTAAGCAAACATCTATTTTCTAAATACCTTAGAATAAAATTTACATTTATATATTTCAATGTTATTCCTAATAATAAATTTGATAAACTTTAAACAAACACACCATTATATCTTATAATATTTGATAGACACGAGAGATAAATAAATAAAAAAGGTGATCTAATCTAATATGTACAAAACTTCTTTCTCGTATACCTCTCACTCTCGTATATACTAATTTGAGTGTCAAAATATTTGTTGGTAAACACAAATCTACCGTTAAACAATTGGGGCAATTGCCCCCGCAAACTTACTTAGTTTGCTATTAGTGGTTGTATAATTTTGTTAAAAAATATTAAAGAGGAATTGTGGAGAAAAATATGCATGAATTTTTTTTAGGGGAATATTTATGTTTTATTTGTTAAAAATGAAAAAATCATACTAAAATTTAAAATACAAAGATACGCCGATAAATATAATTAGTAGACATTGGTGTGCCTTCAATTTGTTGGATGTTAAATGATATAATTTTCCTTAAAAAAATTAGGCTTAATTACACTTTTGACCCCTAAGTTTTCGAAAGTTGTGATTTTGACCCCTTAAAAAAAACTCTTTTCAGGCCCCTTAAGTTTACTTTCTGTTGCAATTTTGGCCCTCTATCATAATGTTGACGTGGACGCCACGTGTGTAATATTTTATTTATATTTGTATTTTTAATTTTTTTATTTTGTAATTTAAAAAATTAAAATAAATAATTTTTTATTTTAAATTTTTGTATTAAAAAATTGTAATTAATTTTTTTTATTTGTAATAAAAAAACAAAAAAAATTGTTATTAAAAGACAAAATAAAATAAAATAATTTTAAATTTTTGTAATTAAAAAAACAATTTTTTTAATTACAAAAATATTTTTTTAAAAATTATATTACACACATGGCGGCCACGTGTCCGTTGACTGGGTCAAAATTGCAACAGAAAATAAACTTAGGGGTCTGAAAAGAGTTGTTTTTTTAGAAGGCCAAAATAACAACTTTAAGAATCTTAGGGGACCAAAAGTTTAATTAAGCCAAAAAATAATGATATAAGTTTTGTAGTCTCCACTCTCCAACCATGTCGTTATTTTCCTTGGAAAAAAAAAACTGTGTCATTATTTGACCACTCGTGCATTATTTATTTTTTATATAAACATTTGAAGTTTATGATTTTTCCTAATAAATGAAAAAATTATAGATGTGTGGTGTGTCAATGTTTGCCGGTATCATCCTTATTCCTTACTCTCGCTATAACGAAACTTTGTTCACCAATCCGACCAATCTTCTAAATCTAATCAGATCAGTTTTGCGGTTGAAATGTTATTCCTAATTTACATTGTCTCCTAAGTATTACTCGTATGTAATGGTGTACCAGCTAACTGAGCACAATTTTTGAACTGGTTCTAGTGTGAATTTAAGTATTGGATTGAGCACGGTTAGGACTTGGGACTATGCCACCAAATACCAACTTTCATAACGTGACTATGAGAAATTTAGGAGAATATATGACGGAATCATGCTTTATAGTTTATACTTGATTTTTGTTTAACACTTAGACTTTATGTTTGATTAACACCTCCCAATCCCATTGCATAACGTTAATAGAATACAGTGTTCTAGATTAAGGGCTTTAGTTGCTGTAGTGTCAGTGTGCAGAGCTCTCCGCTTAGATTAGCTTCAAATAAGCCCTTTCATTTTGTAGCACAGTTCATCCTAGTACCAGTGGCGGAGCCAGGATTATTGTAAAGCCCGGGCAAAAAAATTTGCAACACATTTTATAAGAGTTTACATAAAAAATTGCAAGCAAATAATCAAAAAATCTAAAGAAATTGTCCAATTTATAGAAATTTATATAAAAAATTCATAAAAATTTACACAAGAAATTGCAAAAAAATTGGCCCAGAACCCGGGCGAGTGCCCGGGGTCGCCGGGCCTTGGAACCGCCACTGCCTAGTACTGAGGTGGGATTTAGCCTCGGAAACAATTGTTTCCCATGATGGGAAACTTCAATTTTTAATGACAGGTGGCGGTTCATATTTTTTGATTTCAAACAAATTAGATATTGTTGTTTAATCTCGGGTGGGGCCACGTTTTTTGGTAAAGCAATACCCAACAAAAAGTGAATGGCCTTAACAGGTAAAAAATCTGAGCTGTCCAATTAAATAAATATTATATCTATGGTATTGGTTCAACTTTTCCATAATGGGAAAAAATTCCACTTTCTCATACTAAATCCCACCAAATCTAAATAAGCAAAACATATAGGAATCTCTTTGATCTAATGGTAAAAATTCATTTTCATCGTATTAGCTTCTCACACACCCTACAAATTTTGTATTTTATAATCCAAAAAGCGTTAAATATCCTCCAAAACATGCTAAAACACCTTCACAAACCCTCCATTTTTTCAGATTTTATAATTCGAATAGCGCAGAGACAAAAGGGGGAAAAGAAATTCCCAAAGAATTATAGTTTCCATTTCAGAATAAAATTCTCATTTTTAATTGAAGCAATTGTAGGCTTCTTTCTTTCAATCCAATTTAAAAAATTTAGGACAATTAATACTTAGACACATTTTCAGCAAACATGAATCCTGAATCAATTCTCAATTTGTTTGAGACACAATTATAAAATTAAAAACACCTAATGGCCAAAGGAAACTTGCACCAATGGGAAAACAATATACCCTAAAAGTTTACCAAACAAGATATAATGATAAAGGAAAATAAAAATCTGTATGGTTAAGAATGCCACAATTCATTTGGCAATAAAGAGGAAACTATATACTTTAACTTTTCATTCTTGCATTGACTGAATAATGAGAAAACGTTCCTTCTCCACTACAATACCATGTCATGGTCACAAAGAGAAGAGTCTGGTAAAGAAGTTTCCAGATTTTGCCTTCTCTGCACATGCTACATGAACATATCTTCCAAGCTTGTCCACTTGCCTTGCTTCACCCTTGGTGTCCTTTTTGCACACTTTGCATGTTTTGTCTACCCAACCCTCTTCAACGTATTCTCCATCCACTGCTCAATACAACAAGATTAATGTCTCAATTATATTTCTAAACCAAACAATGTATAATTCAACTAATCACATGCTTCTCTAAGAACATATTGTATCAAATTTCATTAGTAAAACATGAAAATGAAAAATGTTGGCTATTCAATTAATTTCATTTCTTATTGCTTTGAAATATAAAAATAAAAATACTACTCTACAAAACAATAATAACCATACCTTCAACATAAGATTTGAAAAAATCCTTGTAAGTCCCACCAATCTTCCTTCTAAGAGCTCCATACTGTATTATTTGCAAAAAATATAAAAATTAAGGAGAATCATAATATTAATTATGAAAGATGAACAAATTTTATTATGTAAACAAACAAAAAAGATGATTTAGAAGATTAATTATAATATACCTGTTCCCTACTCATTTGTTCTCCGGATTTTGTGGCTTCTCTAGCCTCTTGTATAAGCTGAGCATCTTGTGCGGATCTTGGTTGAGCAAAATCAAGAGCATCAGTTACACTAGTAAAGAAAGATTGCTTATTCTTATCTTCTTCCTTCTTCTCTTGTTTGGCTGAAACTATGAATTTTTTGCTTCTATTGCAATTAATAGTATTTTTATGTACAAGTCCTGGTGACTTTGAAGAGAAGCTTGTATAATAAGGAGGGGTCAATGGCATAGTCCCAAGACCCATTTATGTATGATTCTTGAGCAATCACCACCTAGAATGAATCTGAACTTTGTTCTACTTCTTGAATTGTACGTTATGTTATATATGTGTTTATCATATGAGTGTGCTTCATTCTTTTCAGTATTTGGGGTATCAAATTGCAGCCACAGGTTGGTGTTATTTTTGTCCACAGCACTGTTGCCACTCACAACTTGGTGGTTAACATTGTGGACTATGTGGCACTTTGGGGAGCTCTTAAAATGACTGGATCTCTATTTTCTAGAGCTTGATGCCATGTAATTAAGAAATTTATGTGGATCATTAATTTCTTTGAGGTTCCAAAGAATGATTCCCAAATCTGATTAATTTATTTTTTTAACTAATTATCACATACACACATAAATATAAAAATTAATCTCTCAAATTTGTCTAAACAATTTTGGGATCAACTTAATGATTTCTTTATTTATTTTTTTGACAAAACCATCTTATTGGTTTATGCTTTTAAGATATAGAAAACACACATGTACATGTTTTTTATTTTGTATTAGGGCACAAGTAAAATAGTTTTGCATCATGTCCAAATATTTTTTTACTTCTAGATCAATGAATCACATCATACATTATTTGATTCAATAATAAAATTTATTGATTTAATGATAAAAACTAATTTACGCAAGATGTAAATCTTTTCGTAGTGTAGAAGAATCAGGTATGTATTTCTTTTGTTTTCTTTTTTGAAGGAATGTGTTTCTTATGTTTTGTTCTGTTCTTTTTACATTTTTATGTTGTAATTGATATTCATTAGTTATTACATAAAAAATAAAAATTAATTTGATCGATTTCTTCTCATTGTTACGAACACTTGCTTTTTTCATATTCTTGCACTTTACTTTGCTCATATTTTTAATTAATAATCTCTCCAATTAAATTAAATATAATAAGATATTAAACATTTTATTTTTAAAAAATATTAAACAATTTATATTATTTTATTATTAAAATAAGCTTTTAGCAATTAAATTAACTTCAATATACAATTGATGACAGTCAAACAGGGAGGAAAACATAATAGTTTCTTCACATCTTGCTAACAATCCTCATATAGATATTATAATTAATTGTCACAGTCCCATTAACAAAGGTCTTTGTAAGCTGCACATTGCTCTGCCATTAAAGCCTGTATGTAGTTATAACTCTACATGCAAAAACACAATACCAAAAATGAAAAGCTAATTACATGTTAGTTTTTCTACACAATATAAACCATGCCAACCTCCAATAGAGAAACTGGGGGAACCTTAAGTGACACGTCAGGCCCTCTACAATTCCTTCTCAAGAAATTGTATCCATAGTTAAGTGCCAGCTTCTTCAAGAATGATGAACCTTGCTTTGTTTTCATATAAGAATGTCCAAGAATGAAAGCAATACCAGCTTCTTGAGCAGCATGAAGATCTTCAAGCTCTTCCTGCATTTGTACACCAACCTCAGACCTTGTCTCACTTTCATGATCATCATCAACAGCAAACCTCACTCGTCTTTCGGGCGCATGTGCTTCCATCGGTTCCATCTCAATAACATCTGTTAAGCTTTGCACAGTTGGAAATCCTACAGACACGCTGCCTGGCTGCACACTTTGCTGACTCTCGTATCCTTGTTGGCTGCAAAAGCTAGTTGTTCCAATCACAGTTAATCTGTAACTAGATGATTCGTTAGAGTGTGAACAATCATCCTCAATGCTCATGCTATTCTCACGAGTTCGATACCAATCGTATTGGATAAAATCAGACAACTTTTTTACTAGTTCAGTTTCAAAGGAATCAACATCTTGATGAACGTCGCGGTATCCATATCTTACTATACACCTATAAGATCGATGAGTAGCAGGTCCTACGCGGCCTACAAGGTACCTCTCTTCAGGGGTTACATGAGGAACAGGTACTGATTTCACACATACGAAAACTAGGACACGGTGATATGCAGGGAGGTTGGTGACAAAGCGGGAGAAGTTCGCTGGGATGCCGGTAGTGAGATCAGTGAACACAAGGCCTATTCCAGGGACCCTAGCAATTCCTAAGCTTGGACCTAAAGCTAGAAGCCATTCTAGAGAGACCTTGTTGTGAAGGTCATATTCATATTTCTTGATTGTTGCATAGTGCCAAATGAGCATTATAATCATTAGGAAGAGGGCAAGGAGGATTGGTAGCCAAGCACCCTCGCGAAACTTTGTCAGTGAAGCCGAAAAGTATAGCAGTTCGACAGATCCAAAAAACAATAGGAAACAAAGAGCTAAAATTGGTGGTTTATGCCAACAAACTACTATCACCAAAGAAGTTAGGCACGTTGTTACCAACATCACGGTCATCACTGCTAACCCTGCATCAAAACATTGTTGATTTTATACGTCACATTATAAGTACCGCTGTATTTTATCTAGTTAATCACGCATAAATTGTAATATACCTGATGCATTTCCCAGGTGTTTTGTGTCTCTAAATCCAATGGTGACAGCAATACATAGAATCATGAGCATCCAATTAATTTCTGGGATGTAAACCTGACCATGTATCTTTTCTGATGTATGAACAACCTTAACTCTTGGGAAACAGCCAAGAGATTGGCTCTGATTTATGATCGAAAATGTTCCACTGATGATGGCTTGGCTCCCCACAACAGAAGCTAGAATAGCTAAGATAAGCACCGGCCATCTCACGCTTTCTGCAGCCAAAATTTTGCATAATGTTTTTTATAATATGCTATTGTACCAGGTAATAACAACCATAAGTGTTCTGAAAACCAGGAAAGGCAATGCAAATGAATTCATTTATACTACTAGTTTGTAATTTCCTATAAAAAGTGATATATGGCAATTAATACCTGGAACGGAGACATAGTAGCTGATTCGTAGATCAGCATTGTGATGTTGTGACAAGTACGCAGCTTGACCCATATATGCCAATATAAGTGCAGGATATACCAGAAAGGTGAATGCAATCTGCCACATGGACAAATTGTTAAAAGACATTTTTCCCCAGGTCTATAGGAGCATAACAATATAGCATAAAAAAAATAGCAAACAGAAAATGAGAAAATATTTTAACCAACCTGAATGGCCATATAATTGAAATGGCCAAGATCAGCAAACATAGCTTCTGAGCCTGCACACAAAGTCAACACATAAGGAGTATGTCATAAAGTAAAATAGATTTACTACAGAAGTTTTACAATGCTTCCATGTGAAAGCTCAAATCTTATTGATTTGAGGGCATAATATCTTGCTTTGATTTAGTGAAAGTATACTAAATTTGATACTTTAAGGGAAATAATGATAGATAAAGGAGCAGTCCAGAATTTGTTCAAGTATATATCCAGAGAACTTATTCCATGTCATAATTAGATCATAGTACTTTTGACTCTGAGGTTTCTCAAAAGATGCCTCGGATAAAATAGTATTCCGTCTTACAACAGTACAAGATATGCATATTTATAGATAGATATAGGTTTTGGATTTAAAGAATAAGTAGGAGAATAGCACAAAACATTATTCTACTATATAAATGTATGAAATTTCTTCTCTTTACCTGTTATACAAAGTAATATTCCACCCAAAGACAGCCATCCACTTATCCTTGTCTTTTTCAAGAACTTGAACATATAATACGGCGAAAGAGCTTTATATACATGCGGATTCCATTTGAATATATTATATACGCCAAGTGTGCTAATGCACAGTAGCCATGTCAGCACAATTGGAGCAAAAAAGAACCCAACCTTATGTGTACCATAGTGTTGAAGTGCAAACAAACACACCAGTATGAAGCAAGTGATGGGAATCACAGCATCTGCAAACACAAATCAATAGGTTCAAAATTCAAATACCAAAACAATGAAGAAATCTTGCAAACTTAATTGCCATTTAATTGAAATATATTCACTTAATTTGACACTGCTAACATGTTATATAATATTGGAATATCCAAGGATGTTATAATACGTGATACTTACACTGGTGGTGTTTCTTGGACATGATGGATACCTCAAGACCAGATACTGCTGAGAAAACTACATGAATGAAAAGCTAGTCAATAATTGATATGAAATTAGTTGTAAAATTTTCTTTTTATTAACCCTTCGATTTCCCAGGGGAAGGGCCGCCCCGATAATCCGAGTAAGTAAAGTCTGAACATAGACTGTTCAAATTACAGTTCGAACTCATATACTCCTGGTCGATCCGACCTAAACTGAAGTTCGTTAACTACTTGAACTCAATCACTTAAACATTGTGAAATAAGGGGGATAGGATTCTTACCAGAAATGGCTGGGGTAAGCACTCCATCCCCAATTACCATACAAGTACCAAGAAGAACCACAATCAGAAGAGCAGTATGCAAAGTCTTATACTTCTCAAGAAGCATCTTAAATTTAGAATATTCTTTCTCTGGAGGCTCTTCCATCTTATATGAAGAAAGTGCTTCATCGGCATGCTGTCTGTTTGGTAAAAGACTCACTTTTGCATGCCTACAAATCAATGAATAAAGAGCAAAAGTACCACCTGCATAACCACATAGATGAAAATCATCATCAGCAAAAGAAACAGGAAAATACTCATATTGGTTTCTCTTATTTGTTGAAATTTAAATGCTTACCTTCCCCATTATCATCAGCTCTAAGAACAACAAACACATATTTGAAAAGTGGAATCAATGTAAGAGTCCAGAAAACAAAAGAAAGTGTGCCATAAATCTCTTCATTAGTCTCTGAATGTTCAATATCTTCAGCAAAAGTGCTTGTAAAAACATACAATGGAGAAATACTCAAGTCTCCATATACAACACCAAGACTTTGGTAAGCCAATAGCAGAATAGTCTTCCAATCACCTCTCTGAAATTCAACAACTTACTCAATTACCATCCATTTCATTTCACAAATATTCTTAACTCAATAAAAACCCACATTAGAAAGATGAAATGCACTAACCTTTGAACTATCCCAACACTTCCTCCCAGGTTCAAGATCCATTTGTTTTGTCTTCAAAGAAAGTGTAACAGATCTGAACTCAGCAACAAGAGTGAGGAAATCTTAAACCAAACAATTACAGCCACTCAATAATGATCCTGTCTGTTTCCTGTCTCAGTTCAGTTTCAGAGGTAATAATATTAGAAATAGAAAAACATTGACACTCTTTTGGATGGATAAATATGAATGAAACTCACATATCACATGGCTTCCATATCTCTGTCAAATCTTGAAAAGTGGGCACACATTATTTCTTTTCCCATAATTTAAGGAGCAAACAAGATAAACCATATCAACAGTAGTAGTATTCTCAATGTAACCCTTTCTTTTAATTATTTATAAAATCATATCAAGTTCACGTAACATAATAATATTATTATTATACTATATATATAAAAAGTAACAACCAAGTTGATTTGATAAATTAAGACCACTCAGAGAAAGAATGTATGCAAATGGAAATACTAGTTGTACACCACTGTGGTCTGTGGCATGGCACTGTCACATTATTTATTTAATCATATTTTGTTGTTTAATTTACCGTCCACTTTTATATTTTTTTGGTAAAGAAAACAAACGGGTCACTGTTTGTTGGGAAGTCCAAAACGAATGATATGTGTTAGGAGTTGGTAGTTAGGAGAATGATAGAGAAAAGAGAACGAAAATAAGCTAATTTCACGGTGCAAGTTATTATCAAAAAAAGAGAAAATAATATGAAAAATGTTCCATTGATGATGACTTAACAAGTTGTAATCACGTGATTTAGAGACAGTTACAAATTCACTTGTCACTAGCTTGTGTTGTGTTGTGCCTACTCAATCCAAAATGGAGGACCAGTTACCATTTTCAGTTTGCCTTCTCATGTGTCCCAATCCATTCACACTTTTTCTATTTGGGTTTTTTTGTCATTTTATTAATCACACATTGCATGCATAACTATTACTATAGCAATAATTAATCAAACTTTCAAAGTTCCCCACTCACCTAACTTTTGAAATTCTTTCTTTGGTTCTTTATTGGCCGTTACCTGATTAAAAAAGTAACTGCATACATCCAATCAAAGAGTTGAAATAATTTGGACAAGTTGGTAAACTATAATAATGATATAATAAATAAACAGAGTAAATTTTCCACTGAAATGAATGGGCTAGATGGAGAGAATAGATCATATCATACCGGGGAAATGATGATGGAATGGACCATATTTTTCCATAATAACTGATTTTATTTTTTTTTCATTTTACACTGTATTAAAAAAAAGAGTAAATTACACTCCCCTCCCCTCAAAGATGCTTGAAATACACTCCTCTCCCCTCTTATGTTAAAATATACAATTTCCTCCCTTGAAAAATAAAAT
>Ga0209282_1000741_pt1 | contig 16436 bp, 9 predicted proteins | sample Mtrugardesep15_FD_187529 | JGI IMG/M metagenome (GOLD analysis project Ga0209282, IMG submission 187529) | Root nodule microbial communities of legume samples collected from California, USA - M. trunc garden sep15 (SPAdes) (version 2) | ecosystem: Host-associated > Plants > Roots > Nodule...
CCGCTTGTTCGTCCTGTTGGCCTTGGACCTGCTGCTCCATTACTGGAACCTGCTCCTAGGGTTGCGCAGCAGCCACGGGTCAATTATACTGTATCTAATACACAGTCCCAGAATATGGAAGACTCCTCAACCGGGGAGCCTGAGGAGAATGATGAGACTCGAGAGAAACTTCAAATGATTAGGGTGAAGTTTTTGAGGCTGGCTAATAGGTTTGGGCAGACACCCCACAATGTTGTTGTAGCACAAGTTCTTTATAGATTAGGACTGGCTGAGCAACTTAGAGGGAGGAATGGGGGCCGTGTTGGCGCTTTTAGCTTTGATCGTGCAAGTGCGATGGCCGAGCAACTCGAATCAGCAGGTCAAGAACCACTTGATTTCTCTTGTACAATAATGGTTCTTGGAAAGTCAGGAGTTGGAAAAAGTTCAACTATCAATTCTATCTTTGACGAGGTTAAATTTAATACGGATGCTTTTCATATGGGAACGAAAAAGGTTCAGGATGTTGTGGGCACGGTACAGGGCATTAAAGTCCGGGTCATTGATACACCAGGACTTCTACCTTCTTGGTCAGACCAGCCACACAATGAGAAGATCCTGCACTCTGTCAAACGTTTTATTAAGAAAACCCCTCCAGATATTGTGCTCTATCTAGATAGATTAGATATGCAGAGCCGGGATTTTAGTGATATGCCTCTCTTACGCACAATAACTGACATTTTTGGACCACCCATATGGTTCAATGCTATTGTGGTTTTGACTCATGCAGCATCGGCTCCACCTGATGGCCCTAATGGTACTCCTTCCAGTTATGACATGTTTGTTACACAGCGCTCTCATGTTGTGCAGCAAGCCATTCGTCAAGCAGCTGGTGATATGCGTCTCATGAATCCTGTATCGTTGGTGGAGAACCACTCTGCATGTAGAACTAATACGGCTGGACAAAGAGTGTTGCCTAATGGGCAGGTTTGGAAACCTCAGCTGTTACTCTTATCTTTTGCGTCAAAAATTCTGGCTGAAGCAAATGCTCTTCTTAAGTTACAAGATAATCCACGTGAAAAGCCTTACACAGCGCGCGCAAGAGCGCCACCATTACCGTTTCTCTTGTCATCCCTTCTGCAGTCAAGGCCGCAATTAAAATTGCCAGAGGAGCAGTTCAGTGACGAGGATAGTCTCAATGATGATCTTGATGAACCATCAGATTCTGGTGATGAAACAGACCCTGATGACTTACCCCCATTTAAACCTTTGACAAAGGCCCAGATCAGAAACCTTTCTAGAGCTCAGAAGAAAGCATATCTAGACGAGGTTGAGTACCGAGAAAAACTCTTCATGAAGAAACAATTAAAGTATGAAAAAAAGCAGCGGAAGATGATGAAGGAAATGGCAGAATCGGTGAAAGATCTGCCAAATGACTATGGAGAAAATGTGGAGGAAGAAAGTGGTGGTGCAGCCTCTGTTCCTGTTCCCATGCCTGATATGTCCTTGCCTGCTTCCTTCGATTCTGATACTCCCACGCACCGGTATCGTCATCTTGATTCATCCAACCAGTGGCTTGTACGACCTGTCCTGGAAACTCACGGCTGGGATCATGATGTGGGTTATGAAGGCTTAAATGTTGAAAGATTGTTTGTTCTTAAAGACAAGATACCAGTGTCTTTTAGTGGTCAAGTTACCAAGGATAAAAAGGATGCTAATGTTCAGATGGAAATGACAAGTTCGGTTAAATATGGAGAAGGGAAAGCAACATCGTTAGGTTTTGACATGCAGACTGTTGGGAAAGACTTGGCTTACACATTACGTAGCGAGACAAAATTTTGTAACTTTCGGAGAAATAAGGCAACTGCTGGTCTCTCATTTACTCTCTTGGGTGATGCCTTGTCAGCTGGAGTTAAAGTGGAAGATAAGTTGATTGCTAATAAGCGATTCAAGTTGGTTATTGCTGGTGGTGCAATGACAGGGCGTGATGATGTTGCTTATGGTGGCAGTTTGGAGGCCCAGTTGAGAGATAAAAATTACCCTCTAGGACGCTCATTATCAACGCTTGGGCTTTCTGTTATGGATTGGCATGGAGATCTTGCTGTTGGGTGCAATTTACAATCACAAATTCCCATCGGACGGTATACGAACCTTGTTGCACGAGCCAATTTGAACAATCGTGGGGCTGGACAAATTAGCATTCGATTGAATAGTTCAGAACAGCTTCAAATTGCTTTGATTGGCCTAATCCCTCTACTTAAGAAGGTTATTGGTTATTCTCAACAATTGCAGTTTGGACAAGATTATTGATGATGTTAGATTATGTGAGCTGCATCACAGTAGCAGGTAATTAATTTAAGATGTCACCTTTTTCATGTTTTCTATCCCAAAAATTTCATATTATTTCATTATAGGTATTGTAGTCTCTCTTGTTAGATACTATTTTTTGGTATCTGTTTACATTATGCTGCAAGACTCCAAGTAATGCATCTTTTTGACTTATATTTTCCTCATATATATATGCATACAGACTTTTACATTGTCAGTGTCGTCTCTTGCTCTGCATATTATCAGAAGCACTCTCTTCCATGTTAATTTGTCATCTTGTGATCAGAATATTTTTGTACCTTTAGGGTGTGTTTGTTTCAAGTTTACCAAATTTATTCCTAGGAATAACATTCCTTGGAATATATAGATGTAAATTTATTCCAAGGTATTTAGAAAAAATTTGTTTGGTTAACATTATAATGTTCCAAGGAACCTTACAAATAGGCATTATAATAGGTAACTATACATGATTTTATTCCCATCTCCATGGGAACTTTATTCCCACCATTTTCTTTGGGAAATTTTTTCTATTCCCAGGAACATTTTATACCCGGGAATAAAATTTAATAAACTTGTAACAAACATACACATGAAACAAACATGAAACATGAATCTACAATTATAACATGAAACAAACACACCCTTAGGGTCTAGTTTTTGGTTCTCCACACAATACAGTTCATGATTTGTTTGTTTTTCTAGATTTCTCCCTTCAACGTGTTCTTTCTTGAATTTTGTTCTATTTTTAGATGAAATTGATTCATTGTTTTCTTTCCTTGTAAATTTTAGGAACAGTTTTCACTGAGCAGTTGATTCCACATGCCCAGAACAAGTAAACTTTGGATTTTAAATTTTTAGCAGGACATCCTATTTAGGTATCATCTTTTATCCAGGCAACGTACCTCTATCAAGCTTTTCAGTCTTTATATATGAACAAGAGTAATGCAATGATTCATGATATGAATTGTTTCTATGCAGTTCATCAAGTTAAAGTTGCTTTTGAACTATAATTTAATTGCCATTTTTTTTTGGTCATTTTTCAGAACTATATTTTGTTGTAGCATGGTGCCATTTTTTTTTGGGTCATTTTTCAGAACTATATTTTGTTACCTGGAGCTCCCAACTTAGTGCATATTTCAATTGACAGTTTGACGGAATCATGGTTTAAAGATTCTAAAACAGAAAATTAAGGAAAAATCAAGATAGTGTAATAAGGAAACGTTAGCGATAGAAGAGAAAGATTGTTCACGATGAATTATTTGATTTCCTATTTATTACAATGAATGCTTTTTTGTTTTCTGTTGATAATTTGCTGCGCTTGAGCTTTGGATTTGTAATTTTTATGGTTTATTTGCCCTGTTTAAGTAATTTGTGTAATTTACAGTGTTGTGAACTTGGCAATTTATTTTAATTCATTGTCTCTAGTTCATCACCGAGTCTAACATTATAATCTGCATCATTTGGTAAAGGTTCTTCAGCTGAGGAACCATGGTTTTGAGAAACTTGTTTTTCTGTTTTTTTTAGGGAGTTTGGATTTTAGTATTTGCTGATTGAATCTTTGGTACCACGGAACTATAAGCCAATTTTATATAAGTTATAAGAAAAATTTATTTTGTGTGATAAGATATTTTCAGCTAATTGTCAGGGTTTGATTTCAGAGTTTGAATTTGATACCTATGTTATGAACTTTCCAGATAAGCATGGCACTTGCTGGAGCTGGTAGTGAAGATGGCATTGCATAAAGTACAGAAGGTATAACAACTGTTTTGGAAATGAATAAGGGCGCTCTAGGCTGGTCGTTGAAATCTATATCACTCATGAGAAGTCGTCACGATGTTTGTTGGTGCTTTTTGGTTTTAAACATACAGATAATTGGGAGTTCAAAAATAATTTGTGAATCCTGCTTCTTGCTTTATGTTCTTGAATTTGCTAAAGATTTAGATGCAGTAGCTATTCAATCGCCAAATTATTGTAGATAACTCGTTTGATTTGCTCACAGGGTAGTTTTTACATCTGCCTTTGGATTTGATTACTGTTATGTCACTCGCTGAAGCAAGTATGAATGATTATGGGACCCCTAATATTTTGTCTTTGACAGTAATGGATGTATTTCATTTTTCAATAGAATCTGGATTGCACAGCCAAAGTATTGATTTTTCCCTCCCTTCTGTTATTAAGTTAGCAGTCTTAGTTATTAAAATGAGTCTGGTTCACCAATGCTTTTAGGGTACTAGTTAAGGATTTAAAAATAGAAGTAATTTACAAAATTCATGTGGATAAAGTTACTTTTTAAACTTTCAATGTGTAGAATGTATCATTTTCAAGACAAAATTTCCTCTTTTAAACTTCTTAACAAGTGTCCTGCAGCACTTGTTAACATTTCCTATTAAAATTGTGCACAGAAATCCTGTGTGTTGAAAATCATTGGTTGGAATTGTAATTTATTTGATAAGATGTGTGTTAGGTGGATCAATTGCAATTCCACAATCTTAATAGATTTACTTTTGATTATCATATTGAATTATTTGGTTGAATAAATTCATGACGTGTCATTGTATGCAATATTTGAAAGATGACATGTTATGAGGTATCTTCAAATTTGATAATTTATCTGACAAACTTTTTTTTTTGGTTACATGAGAAAACTCTTGCCTCACTTTCAGCAATACCTTATTCAAATATGAGAAATAATATATGTACATCTATTTTTTGACAACTTTTGAAATAACTCTTTCTTATATTCATATGTATTTTATTTTCTCTCTTTTTTCTCTCTCTATTGTTTTTGTCCAATAAAAAGAAGAGAAAAGTATTTGTCACAAGGGTTGTATAAAATTGGTTATACAAATATCACTCCTCTTTAAATATTGTGAAAAATTCTAAAGAAGAAATATGTTATGAATACTTATATTTGAGTTATCGTGGATATGAATGAAGAGGCAAGAAAGATGTTATGAATACTTATATTTGAGTTATCGAAGATATGAATGAAGAGACATCGACTACTGTGAGAATACAAAGTGGGGCCATCAACGATTTTTTCATATCAATTAACATGTTATCTATTTATTATTTTATGTGTGTTTGTGACAAATACTTCAAACTTTTGCATGAATGTTTATGTGGTTGATATGTTCATGTTGTATGGATGTTAATTTATGTGATGTGTCTTTTGCATTGGTTTGTTTGTGAGCATAATGCTGGTGCATTCCTTTTCTGCACCTTAAAACAGCACTAACATAGATTGAGACACATACTCCTTCAAAAAAAAATAAAAAATAAATAGATTGAGACACATATATCAAACACGATATTGATACTAATACTATTAGCTTTGATAGTAATTAATGAAAGAGTCGAAATTGATTTCTTTAAAAAATATCAAAATAAGGGTTATATGCAATTTTTATTGCTCTTCAAGATTTTTGCATTACACCCAAGTCTTTCTTGATTATTTTTGAGAAACCTTTGATCATACATGGTTTTAGAAGAGTGTTGTCACACATCAGTTTGATTCATCACTCTTCCTCAGCTTTTGTTGGCAGACTTTCGAGAGATCGCTTTAGATTGTCTATTTTTTCTTGAGGAATGATATTTTGACAAATAATTTTATACAACTTTTTGGGACAACCTTTTTCCTCTCTTCTTATTGGACAATAACAATAGAGAGAAAAAGGAAGAGAGAGAGAAAAAAGTATAATGAGGGTATGAGAGAGAAAGTTAAAGTTGTTTAAAAGTGGTTGTTCAAATATCATTTCTTTTTTTTCTTAGGATGTTTTTCTTGATTTGTTTTTTTTTTCTATGAGAGTTTTGGTTTAGTCCCCTCTTTATTTATTAATTTTTTTTAATAATATATATTGAGTAGGCGGTAGATGATAGAGTCTCAGTTAAGTGCCAACCTCGTTGGAGTCTTTCTGACTCTCCAGATACCTTCGCTATTTCTTGGCATATCGGAAAAAAATTAATGTAATCACATGTGTTTGTGATACATCGGCGTCAAAGAGGAACATGTGTTGGTGCTATATAGGTGCACACTTTTTAGTTTCATTAATTACTATTATAAAATTAACGGTTTTGTTAAAAAAATATTTAGAAGTTGAAGTTATTTTAAATACGTGATTGTTTTTGTCAAAAAAATTGATTGTTAGTCATAGTGAAACATAATGACTTAAATAGGATACAAAATATTAGTTTAGAGGTCGAAGTGGAAAATATGACCAATGTCATGTTTCTTAGAAAAATGTCACATTGAGTTAAATTAATTTTAGAGCTTAATTTATATACATTGTTAGTGTATATAAGTTTCGCACATTTGTTTTTGTTGCCTCATCAATTACTAAATATGATAAATCATATATTTTTAACTAGTTAAACAATATAGCAAAGCATGTATGTGTAAAACTTTTTACTTGAACTATTTTTTCTTCCCTCGTGTTCCATGCATCTCTCTTCATCTTTTTCTTCTTTCTTTTCTCTCCTTCACCATTTTCTATCTGACCTAATGATTACATATAAAAAGAACGAGGGAGAAAATGTGGTTTAGGGGTGAAGAACATGACATGATATAAAGAATACATGCACTATTAACACTTGTGGTAATGTGGTTTAAAACACCAACACTTTTATATCCGTGGCTCAAGCTTTGTAAAAAAATAACAAGCAGCAATTTTTTTTAGAGAAATAAAGTGTACTGCATAAGTAAATAGTAAGCAACTATTACCAAAGCGTGGCCTAATTCTGCGTTCAACAACATTTATTTAGACGTGGCGAAGTAAAGTGTGCATTAAAGAGCTCCACATTGGAATAAAGATGATCTGATAATGTATTTATAAGTGGAGGACAATCCTCATCTTAGAAGTTGGTTTTGTGGGGTTGAGTTAAACACAACAACAAATTACCACAAATTTTAAGATGATATTAAAGTGTCCTCCAAGATTCGTTAGACCACCTACAATCAGGTTTCTGCTATCGAGTCTTCCACCATTTATATCCATGCTCCAGTCGCCAGTCCTACGTGTGAGGGAAAAAAAGGCCAACATGGGTGATTTCAGACCAATAATTGGCACTAAATCACCGCTCTTGGGTGGACGAAGAATAAGAGAGGTGAGTGGAGGCGGCTAGGTTTAATGATATGTTGCTTTATTTTTTAGTGAGAGAAACTTCACTTTCTCTTTAAGTTTTCTTTCTCTTTCATTCAACGAGGAGGCGTGGTTTTATGTCATTTTTGACCTATAATCACCTTTCTCCATCTTTTTTCCCTTTCTTTCATTCTAAATAAGTTATTTCCACATATATCAAGATTTTTCTTGTGTTTTTTTTTGTTTTTGTGATTTTGTCGTCTGAATGTGGTGTTGTGTTGTTTGCCGTCTTGTACGACATTCTTTGATTTCGTGTCTTGTTGCGGTGTTCGTTTGATTCATATTGAAAGATCAACTTCAGTCAATCACAAATTCAATCAATGATTTGAGCATCAACGTTGCTAATCTGGAAGCATGAGTATTCTCGTGATTTAGATTTTATCATATTCTTTGTAGACATTTTGTCATATGCTATTAATTTTAGTGTTGTGAGTTTGTTCACAGATTCAATCTTTACGTATTTAGCGATGTTGATCATGTTATTATATCTGATGTATTCTATCAATTTGAATGAATGAATATCCTTTTGTTTTTGTAAAAAAATGTTCATATACTCAAGTGCTGATTTTCAAACACTCATAAATCAACAATTCATTACATACCTATCACATCCATCACTCCTCTTTCTTCTATTTGTTTTATTTATATCTCTCTTAAGATTTTTTTTTTGGGAGAGAAATATCTCTCTTAAGATGTCAAATGACATTTGGGTGTACAAGGAACATAATTTTTTTTTTATACAATACAAGTCGTATTTTTATAAACACATCATATGATTTCTAAAAACCAATAATACATCGTTCGATGCATATGATAACTATGTTGCACCCACCATCCACACAACTTATAAGCATTGAATATTAGTTTCAACCAATTTTTATGATACAAAAGTTTTGGATTTAGCTCTTCTAAAATGAATAGTTAATGAAAGAAAAATAAATTAATGATTGATATTTTAATCATCAATCATTGATTTCCCACTTTAGGGCTTGACGAAAACTTTCATCATTAAGCTCTAAACTTGTCCTCTTCATATTTCTCGAAAGTTGAAATTGAAGAAAATGGATGATTCCACCATGAATGCAAAAATTGTTGATGGAATCTAAAAATAGCTGAGGTCGACTGTGTTTTTTCAACGACGATTTCCTTTGCTACAAGTGATTAATACTGAGGGAGGAAATTTGTTCCTCAGATGTGGACTCCTCGAGTAGAACATTAGGTACGGTTATTTTTGGGTTTAAGCTACATTAAAAAATACATAAACAAAAGCAAAAAGATAAAGGGATAAATTTATGAAAATAAGCTGATTGGATGTGTTTATTACAAAGTATGAACATGTATTTATAGTGTGACTATTGCCTATTAGCCAAACAATGTGGCCTTAAGTGTGTAACCCTTATTCGTCTAATTTTCACAGGTGTTGCGTGATAACTCCCTCGATAGTGGAACCGCGACACCCCACGTTTGGATTTAACTACCTATCCTCGACGTGATCCGCTGACAAGGTCCCTTTGTGCGATGATCCACTACATGTCATGTCTCTTTCCTCATTCCTTGGAACAATTATTGGTGTTGAGATCAACCATTGTGGGTAATGCATCATTATCTTGTCCCACTGTGCTTGTGATTTAGTTTTGAGCCTTTAACGACACACATTCTGAATTAGTGGCCATGATAAAGAATTAATTATGTGGCTTGGTTGCCCTAGCATCAACTATTCTTCATTCGGTTGAGGGTTTCCTCGTCTGATATTGCTCAATCTTTTGTTTGTCAAGTTTGGTTAACAATATAATTATTTTAGATGTAAACGGTAGTAAAAGAAAAAGTATAGTTTAAATACCCTATAATTGAGTTTAAAAAAATTATTATTATTTTTTTAAAATAAAAATGTCATTATAGGTGTTTTCACTTAGAGTCCTGCTATATATCGCGAGACTCCTTTCTTGAAATTTCCCGACCGCTTACGTGTTTAATTTCCAAAAGAGAGAAGAACACAGTTTTGGAGTTCCGGATTTCATGGAAAACATGGGTGGTCATGGTTTGAGTAGTCAATAGGAACTAGTTGTGAGATATTCGCTATCAAAGTAGTCGCGATATTAAGCATTTCCATTTCACTTAATACCCTATAATAGCGCTCGACATGAAAAAGCTGTTATAAGCATTCATGTGAATTTTTAAAATGCCTTAATTGCACTTGGTCTAATAAGTGATTTAAAATGGACGACATTAAAACGCCAAATTTGCCTAGTGTAACGTCATTACGGAAGTCTTTCAGAAACCTGAATTTAACACCATCTAGACCCAAACTTAATGATTTTTTTTTCCTACTATGTCTATAGTAGGGGCGGATCTGGACTTTCAATACCAGTGGGCAATTATTTTTTTTCTTCAAATAATTAATTAATATTAAATTTAATAAGAAGTTATAAAAATAGTTGTAGCAACCAAAATTACAAAGAAAATAATCTATTTTTCATTTATTGAAAATGAACTAAAATTATATCATTACTAATTGTTCAAAGAACATCTCTTTATCTATAGGTTACAAATGTTAAATACTCTAGCAGGATGCCCATGCATACGGATGGGTGAGCACGTTGCGCTTTTTTTTTTGAAACAAGTCGCAATTGCATAGAAATTATGTATAAAAAAGATCTTTGTATTGATATATGAATAAAAATATAGACCTGTGTATAAATTAAAAAAAAAGGTCCCCAAATTAATATATAAGTTAAAGTATAAACACATCTATAAATTAAAAAAATACAGGTTCTCTTATATGAGTAAATATATTGACACGTGTATAAATTACAAAAAATATATGTCCCCGTATTAATATATGAGTAAAAGTTGACGCGCGTATAAACATAAAAAAATTAAGTGTTTGTATTAATACATGAATAAAAATATAAAATGAACCGATTAAAATTATTTTTTTTTTAAAAGGATTGGACCTAACCTGGCGTGACAGTTGCCACATCATGCCTTGTTCAGGTCCACCCCTGGTGTATAGTAACAAGGACTCTTTCAACATCTCTCAACAGCTCTATTGCTCAAACTTAATAAAAGGAACTTCGACCTAAAATGAAGAGATAAAGAAAAATCATTTAGCAAAAATCAAGAAAGAGCATCTATTATGAAAAGAGTTTAATTGGAATACTCTGACAGAGTAAAAAAACTTTACACGGTTAACCAATTAAAATTATTCTTTAAGACACATCAGCTTGACCGTTAAAAAGGAAAAAATCAAATAAAATCTATACTAATAAATGACATAACCAAGAGGACACGAATTAAAATCATTTCTTGATGAGCTTTATGTGTTGCAATTGAATTTTGTTCGAACTGATGCACTGATTAGAATTACTAGGGGACTAGCACACTAATGAAAATCAATTTTGTTTATTTATAAAATTGAAAGGAAATTGATCACAGAAATTGAATAAGAAAATCAATAATCATAGAAACTATTACTATAGTGTGAAGAATTTTTTACATGAAAATTGATGACGAAGGATGATTTGTGCTTTGATGGGAACTAGGCACATAGGTAGGAGAAGGTTAGGGAAAGGTAAACGATGTTGTAGTAGTTTATAATCAAAACAAGGTTTTTTTTCTCTTTCAGACTAATAATCAAAACAAGCTTTGTTACCTGTTGATTTGATTTATGGTGGAACAAGGGTTTTAGACTAATAAAGAATGAAGGTTATAGCATTTATTAGTATAGATTTTATTTGATTTTTCCCTTTTTAACATTTAAGCTTATTTGTCTTAAAAGAATTATTTTAATTGGTTGACGGTGTAAAGTTTCTTTACTCTGTCAGAGTATTCCAATTAAACTCTTATGAAAATCCATTGTGGTACATTGAAATTTCTCCCAAGAATGAAAGAATAATATTTCCTCTAAGATTGATAGCCGAATAAGAGAAGATTAAAATATATTTCTAATAATTTTTATTCATATATTAGGATATCAACAAAAACATAATTTTTAATTTGTTAATAAAAAATCATATTCTATTTTTATTCATAAGGATATCAACAAATGCATCAATAAAAAAACTCAAAACAAAGTTTGTTTAATTTTGATTGATTGATTGAATCTCTCTCTCTCTCTTAAATTGATTGAGTACATCGATACAATACAAATTTACAGTCGTTAAAAAAAACGATGAATTTTTGAACAAACATACAACATCCATGTTAATACCACAAAACGACAAAGAACATATGCCCACACATATGACCATATTCAAGCCACTGAAATACTCATGTTTACGGATCTGCAACGTTGACGACAAAAAAATTATTGATTGAATTTTCACTTGGTCAATCTTAATCTTTCAACCTGAATCAAATAAACACCGTACTAATTAATATGAAAAATAAAAAACACAACGCACAAATACGAGAAATCAAAATAAACAAAGTCGTACTAGACGACGAAATCACAAAAACAAACCAAAGAAAACTTAAAATATGTGAAAATCACTTATTTAACAAAAAGAGAAAGAAAAACAATTCGAAGAGGTTATTTGGGGTCAAAATTAACCCTAAATCACTCTTCTTTAGTAGATCAAAAAGAATAAAAATTGTGGCAGCTAGGGTTTAGAAAAGGGAAAAGAGAGAGAAAGAGAAACTATTTGTATGTTGTTGTTACTACCATATTTGTTTTAATTTATTTTTTGACTAATATAATGTTTTTTAATACCAAAATTGAATATAGTCAAAAAAAAAATCATAACTTTTTTTGGGTTATCATGTTCTGTGTACCAATAATTGTTTTACATCTTTTTTGACTAGTATAATTGAATATAGTCAAAAAAATATAACTTAATTTTATTATGTTTGGTTTACCATGATATGGGTACGAAGCTTCCGTTGCAGCAGTGAACCGGTGAATCTAAGGGGTTCAAATTCATGCGCAAAGGACAAAGAACAAACTCATGACCACTTATTTAAAGGGTTCAAATTTCTTACCGTTGAATCTAGTCGTTGTTTGTCAAATATATCTTAATTTTATATCATATATAAAATAATAAAATTAAAAAACTTCCGTTACATATGACCTTTTTCAAGTGAATGCATTTAATGTTCTATTTTTCATAATTTTCCAATAAACAAATACTTTTGGTTGGTATTTTTGTAGAAGAGAGTATTATAAGTTTATTTGCTAATTGCTAGGGGATGAGAGAAATATTAGTAGGAGTGTATGAACTTTCAATCTCTTACATATAACTAAAATCACTGGCATACATGTTCTTGTTATGATAAAATATCACATTCAATATCATTTTACAAGAGTGATCTAATTGGGGATTTGCTGATTAAGAGGTAATTTCATGCATGATTACTACATATACTTTTCTCATATACTTCTCCCTCTTATGTAATTTCTATTGCAAAGATTTAATTTATGTACTAACAATATCTCATCCACAGACAAAGGAGAGGAGACAAGGAAAAAAGTAATAATATTTATAGGTGAATTAAAAAAATGGACCTATCAGGTGATGAACAAGATAGTGACTACTCAAATGAATCAAAAAGAGTCTGTCGACATTCTGCTGATCAAATACTTAAGCTAGAAGAGTAAGATGATCAATCTCTTACGAAAATTTTATTTATTTTCATTTGATAGGTTTTTTAGGATTCAATTTTGTTTATTGGCGAAGGATATCGAATACAGATATCCTGCAGTCAGTGTATGCACACATTCAGTCAGAGGATCCACGATTGTTCGATTGAGATCGGATGATCAAATTCTCAAGGTCCATAAGTTTAATTTTAAAAGAATATCAAGATCTGTCTACTTTTTGAAAAATCTGTTCTTGATCAAAATCCCAATTTTTTTTTCCCGATCAATTTTGGGGATAATTTATTTTTACTCTACTTGTAAGTTTACTCATGTGACTAATTTTTCGTTGGTTGTTGGATAAATTACTAACCATTCTTCAAATGCAACCCAAAAAAACCTAATTAAAATCAATTTATATATAGTTTTTGGAGGGTGCATAATGAAGTTGTTTTTTGATATCCATCCCCAAAGTTGAAGATGTGGTGGATTCGATTCAACGGATCTCTTACAAATGTTTTTAGTTTAAAAGTCGGGTGGTCTTTGTATTTTCTATGAATGGTTTGTAAATCTGTTGGATTGTTGTCTCCTAAGTGGCGAGGTTTTTTAGTGTACATATTTTTCTTTCAATGAGTTTAATATCTCTTGTGCTTAGTCCCATATTATGGTTGTAGTGCTACTTGTACTTTATTCTTCTATATCTAATAAAGGTTTTCCATTAAAAAAACCATATATTAAGTTTCTATAAATAATGATAAGTATGGAGTAATTTTTTCATAAATAATGACGAGTATTTAATTAATTAGGAAAGATGAATCTAGTGTCCTAAGATTTGTGCTTCATGGCTTTATGTATGTGACAGTGTCATTTCTGCTTTTAAATTAAAGTTGTCATTAAATTGGCTTTACAATACAATCTAATGCCTAATTGTGTTTTTTGTTTCTTAAATGAAGAATATTCAAAACGCTTACACATCCAGATGATAACCAAAAATATGAAATAGCCCTAGAGCTTGAGCTTGAGCCACAACAAGTGAAGTGGTGGTTTCAAAACAAAAGAGCACAGGTTAAGGTAACATATTTTCTTTTAGTTTTATCAAAATCTTAGTTTCAATTTTTTTTTACATACCACTAATTGATACAACATACAAATATTATTTTTTTACATGATGTCATTTCAAGAACAAAAGTATAAAACCAGCTAACGTTGATCTCCGAGCTGAAAATGAAAGAATTTTGAAAGAGAACATGGAAATGAAGGAGAGACTGAAGAATTTCTTGTGCCAATCATGTAAGGATTCTAATAGTTTGAAACAACTTCAGGTTAAAAATGCACGTCTCAAAGAAAGGGTGAGTTAGTATAACTAGATACTATGTTTCAATATCTCATTTTGATACTATTGACTAATTTATTATATTATGTGCATGTATGAATTTCTCTTTAGTATGAGATGATGGTAAAATCGCTTCCAAGCTCGATGGAAAAAGAGGAAGCATCATTAGAATTAAAGTTAGGTCTTCCTAAAAGCTCGACACGTGAAAGCACCTCCTTGAATCTAAATATAGGTTCAAGCTCAAAAAGTTCTTTAGAAGTACAAAACCCAATGATGTTGGTGGCTGGAATTGCCGCCAAGGAAGAGTTGCTTAAGCTTTTCCGCGATGAATCCTTTTGGGTCAAGTCTCAACTTACTAGAAGACTTGTTCTTCAAGAAAAAAACTATGAAGGTGTCTTTCCTCGTGTTGACCACTTTAATGGCGTCGAAACACATGTTGAATCATCAAAAGATTCAGAAATAGTGAAAATTGGAGCAACACATTTGGTCGACATGTTTCTGGATTCAGTAAGTATTTATAACATAAATATTTCCCCACAATCATTTTTATTTGGATCATATTTATTGCAATGGATAGATAACTCTTGTAGTATTGAGATCATTATTGATACAATAACTATTGACAATATGTCAATTAAAAACACACTAACTATTTTAAAATGATCTTAAATATTTATTAGTACTTTAAATTAAAGTTGGATAATTTTCTGTCTAGGAAAAATGGGCAAATCTTTTCCCAACTATTGTCAGCAAAGCGGAGACCATCAAAGTGCTTGAAAGAGGCTCCTCAGAAAATCAAAATGGAGCTTTGTTGTTGGTATATTTTCTTTCAAATAAGTTTCTTTGTTTATGATGTTTTGATTTTTGCTAATATGTTAGGGTTTATGCTACGTACAGATGCATGAAGAGATGCATGTTCTTTCACCTTTAGTGAAACCAAGAGAATTTTACTTCCTTCGCTATTGTGTACAAGTTGAAGCTGGTATCTGGGTGATTGCTGATGTCTCTTATGATTACTTGAAAGAGGATGGACCTCATTCTTCTTCTTGGAGGTTTCCTTCTGGATGTTTGATTCAACAAATATCTACTGAGACTTCCAAGGTTAGTACGTATATAATATAGTTAATCACTTTTTTGTGAAATAAAGTTATAAAAATATATTGTATATTCTGTTGTCATGGAAGGAATTAGTTTTATATATGATACTATATGACTAGGATAAGGTCCAAAAATATAAACCTTTTTGATAAAAAAAAGATTTACATATTATATTGTTGGCCGTGCTCAAGCGAGACAAGTCTTGCACATGCACAAACTTGTTTCCATCATTGGATTTTCCAATTAAAAATAATATATCGAAGGTTAAGTGCACTGATTGATAGATTTTCCAATTAAAAATAGAGTGATTATAATAGAAACGTATCTTTAATTTTAGGTTTCTTGGATTGAGCATGTGGAAGTGGATTTGAAGATTCAAACGCATAGTATGTATAGAGATATTGTCAATAATGCTATTGCATTTGGAGCCGAAAGATGGCTTATGGAACTTCAAAGAATTAGTGAAAGATTTGGTAGTGCTGCACTTGAATACAAGCATTTTTATGACAATGGAGGTAACTCTTGATTTACTACTATATAACCAATTTAACTAAGAAAACTCCTTATATTTTTCTTTAGTATTCTCTTCTTAATGGTCTCTATTATTAGTTAAAATATGTGTGATTTATTCATTTATATACTTTTCAGTGGTTACTTTACCAGAAGGAAGGAGATGTGTAATGAAACTTGTACATCAGGTGGTTAAGGAGTTCAGTAAAAATTTAACAATGTCAAGCAAATCAGATTTACCACAATACTTTGCTGATGATGATGATAGAGGGGTTAGATTTTCGATTCGAAAAAATACAAACTTATTTCTGTCAAAAGACCCATTCATTGTTATTGTTGCTAGCTCCGTTTTGATACCTCTCCCATCTCATATTGTTTTCGACTTCTTAAGAGATCCTGCAAGACGTTTTGAGGTTCAAAGAATTTTTTGTTTGTTTGAATTTTTTTGTAAGTTTTAACTTTTCATTGTTGATCATTA
>Ga0209282_1000742_pt1 | contig 16429 bp, 10 predicted proteins | sample Mtrugardesep15_FD_187529 | JGI IMG/M metagenome (GOLD analysis project Ga0209282, IMG submission 187529) | Root nodule microbial communities of legume samples collected from California, USA - M. trunc garden sep15 (SPAdes) (version 2) | ecosystem: Host-associated > Plants > Roots > Nodule...
TTTAGTTTTTATTTTTAAGTTAATTTTTTTTTTTTATTTTTTTTTTTTTTACCTACATTCAAAAGTACATTTTGAAAAGTTCCTCTAAATGAAGAAACTTAACATTTGTCTTTTAAGTTGAGATTTTCGTTAAATTTCTCGTGACAGTAATAAACATTTCAAATTATCACAAAAAATGTTAAGAACACTCTCTTTTTAGTATTTTCTCTAACACTCACTCTTCTATTTGGTGAAACTCATGTGGGACTCACCACTTTATGTAGGATCCATTTCCAATGTTTGTTACCAACATGGATTTCACCCAATATGAAAGTAAGTGTTAGAGAGATGATTAAAAAGAGTGTTCATGGTACTCTTCAATTATCACAGCTAGTTTTTAGGATAGTCTGCATCCATTTTGTAGCAAATGTTCAATCTCATACATAAAACCTTCAATTTGCACATAAACAAAAAGGAGTTTCTGAGATGCAAACTCCAAGGTTGGACAACTTTAGAGTGGTGAAAATCAATAAAGCTAATGTATAGTATAAAATATCACTGAAGACCAAAAACAAGCAAAGCTCCAACAGCACCTAAACCAGCCACAAGTCCAATAATAACTCCAATAGGAGGCAATCCTCCACCACCAATAGCTCTTCCTGTGTTAACATCATATTCAGCAAACCTCTTCTTTGGTGCTTGACATTGAGGACAACTATATGTGTCCGGCTGCAATAACATATATAATGTTTAAAAAACCAGATATGACACAAGTAGAAATCGACAATAATTTGAAAAAATAATACATGTCGGACACCAGACATGCTTTCAATTTCAATCAGGTGTCATATAGATATAAAAAGATAAAGTCTCTTGGCAATTATTTTTAAGTAAACTTTTCATATATGTGATGGACTTACCTGGTCATCGAAAGATTTTGGTAAGAAGTATATGTATCCACAGTCAAGGCAAATGTGAGTAGCTCTAGCCTGCATGGTGGTGGTGATGTACACTTGATTATTAACCATTCAATCATGTAAAATGGACATCTTTAGAATAGATGACAAATAAATACTACTAGGAAGAAAAGGTATGCATGAATGAATGAAATTCACTCCAAAATGAATAACGATTCTTGCCTTTTGAGTCTCAGTCAATTTTCGCCCGAAGCGAGGAGGAGCAGGACGTTTTGGAAGCCTTTTAACATCTACATCAGCACCTCTTCATAACAAAAACATGAAAATAGTCAGGTTGTTATGTCATTGCAGCTGTTAAGTAACTGATAAACAGAATAGGTGCCACATTATACTCTTCATAGTTCATACACAACAATTCGTTAGATTGCATACTGAACTTATTTTAGTCTTACCATCAATTTTTTATATCTTATTTCTTATCATGCATCCCATTTCACCACTATATATACAAGGTAGTGTTGCAAGGGGAAAATGACACGGAGAAAACATTTTTGTAACAATAACAATAAGGGTTAACTATGTTTGTAGTCCCTATAAAACTACGACCTTTTCAGTTTAGTCCCTACATAAATTTTATTCAAATTTAGCCCTACTTTCATTAATTTTTACAGAAATTGAGTGTTTTTAGTGCCTGTGTTTAGTCCCTATGAAATCAAATTGAACAAAATGTATGCAGAGACTAAATTTGAAATTTTATAGGAATTAAAAACATATTTAACCTATGTCAGCAACAGAATGGATGCAATTAAGGAAATGGTACAAAGTTTAGTTGCAAAAGGCAAGAAAATACCTGCTGACAACAAAGTAGACAGAGTCAGGCTTAGCGTTGATTGCTGTTTTCGTGAATCCAAGCTTATCTGCTGGCCATAATTCATCTCCAAAGAAACTGCTAGTATATAGAACTTGGTCCCCTGACTTTAACCCTGCTCTTGCTGCATTCCCTCCACCTTCAACAGCCTAAACAAGATAACAAGCATCTTCATTCAGAAATTGAAATTCTTCCCTTTAAACCACAAAGCACTAACCAGACAAGGATATCAGACATAGGACACAAAACTGACACATCGACGCAAATAATACTTTGAGAACATGAAATACTGGAATGTAACCATATGTGTCGATGTCGTGTCAGACATTGACCTATGCCGTTGTATACCAGACATGCCTTCAATCTGAAATGAAATGTCGGTGCTACATGCAATAAACAAATGACAGCATTGAATAAATGGGAAATTGAGCAAGATACTGACCGTTATAACAACACCGCCACCATTCTTTTGGCCTAAAGTGAGACCAAGTGGCTTGTCAACCTCAGCTTCAATTGTCTTTGAAGCTCCAGCAGTTCTTGCAGTGATCTCAAGTCTCTTTCTAGCAATGGAGGAGGAACCACTTTTGTTATCAACTAGGAAGGATCCTGAAACACCCCTTTTGGCTTCATGAAGTGAGAGTCCTAGAAAAGATGTTTTCTGCAGATACAATAGCAAGACTAAAAAGAATTAAAGACATGATTCTAAATTGTATTAGCATTGAGCTCAACCGATTAATGAACTTCAATCAAAGATGAATTGTTTGAGAAAATCCGAGTTCAAATCCTGACTAAAACAATATTTTGTCAGACTTTACTTACCTATCGACCGAAGGTAATAATGCAAAGAAAAGAACAGTACCTGACATGGAGGAGTGAGTGTCTTGGAAGGTCTAAGGTGAGTGTTTTTTATGGTGAAAGTGGCAGAGGAGGTACCTGCAACCATAGCTGACATGGTTCCTTGTGGATAAAAAGGAAGGAATTCACCACCAAAACAACTGATTCTTTTGAAGAAAATATGAATAAACTAAAGCATGCAAGAGGAGTTTTTTCTTTTAAAGATTTTTTTCCTTTTTTATTGTGTGATCTGTGGTAGCCACAAGCTTAGTTGAGTTGGTGTTAGGAGAGAAAATAATTATTTTTTAAAATTTTGAAAAGAAAGATAATAATGTTTTGGGTGGTAGATATGAAGACACCAAAGAACTTCACTATATGGCCTCAAGCTGTTCTTTGTTGTACACGGCATGTTTTGGATACTAGATAGTAAAAATACCAAATAAACAGTGAACTTATTCTCTAAACTATCATCATCTCACTAAACTATAATTTCAACCATCAATTTAGTCAATTGTAAAGACCAAATTTATAGATGATTTATAGTTTAAAAACCTCTTAAATAATTTTAATTGTTTAGGACTAAATTGACCATTTAATGTGCCATTGGGTAGAACCGAATTGAAAATAATACGAGACACTTATATTAAAAAATAAACATATTTAATATATATGAAGATTTTTGTAGCACAAAATTTGCATTGTGTCATTAATCAATTTTACAATTTAGTTAACACAAAAAAGTATGGTAACTTTTTTTAACGTAAATTTTATTAACCACTTTGACTATGTAAAATAATTGGTTAATGATTTGTATTTTTGTGGTTAATGAAATAGTTAAAGTGGTTAATGGAATTCATGTTAAAAAAGTGATTAACTATGTGCAGGAAAATATTTGGGTGATAGATGAGAGAGAATAATAGATGAATGATTAAAGTAAAATAATTTGATAAGAGAAAATTATTAGTTAAAAAGAGAGATAAAGATGAAGTCATCAAAACCATCAAACTTAAAGTCGTTCAATAAAAACCTCGTTTTTGAGGTTAAAGAAGCTGTAGAATTGATTAATGACACAAAGTCAAATTTTGTGTTGCAAAAACCATTCTCTATATTTTCTTTAAAAAAGTTTTGTTCAGCGTAGTTATATATGGAGAACAAAATCTCAAGTGTCTCATACTTGTCAACTATTTGTGTTCCTCCTTAAAAAAAGAAAAATACTATGTGTTTCAACAACATTTTTTAGTAGAAAAGAGGTGATGCTAACAAATGCATCAAATGTTAGTGTACTTATTAAGGAAATAAAAAATATATAATTTTATATTGAAAAGAATACATGTTAGTATTTTTTAAAAATAAGTAGAGTGAAACTTAATTTGTCCTCTCATAATTTTCTCTATGTCCAGTTTAACCATTAAGAGTAGGTAGTACTCAAACTCATATCTGACATTTTTATATGTAAGACAAATTTTTATATGTAAGATAAACTAGTCATTATATTATAATGAATCAAAGACTAATTTATCTTCCGTATAAAAATGACATGGGTAACGTGAATATCTTTTTGTTCTCGGTGACTAAATTAAACCACCAAAAAAATGTGAAGGATTAAATTAGACTTTTACTCAAAAAATATTTTCTTAATTCTACTTTTGGTCTCTAAATATTGCAATTGTGTGATTTTGACCTTTTTTTTTAGTGATTTTGGTTTTTTAATGTTTTCTTCCTTTATAATATGATGATGATATTCTTCTCAATATCATCCAAGATTTAGATTGTATGGTATAGTTTATTGACGAGACACCTTTTGCGTTTAGTTTTAGTTGAATGAGATGAAAATTATTTACAAAGAAAGATGCATCGTGCAAGCTTAATTGTCCTTTTTTGAATTTTTAAAGCAAAGTAAGTGCATAGAGGCAACTTGCAATTAAAAAAGCAAGTAGAGACACCTACGTGGAGGCTAATTATTTTTTAAAATTTTCAAAGCACAATAATAATGACCATAAAATAAAAAATTAAGATAGTTTGTTGTTGAGTTAATATAAGTATAACCCAAAAAGAAAGTTGTTCTTGAAAAAATATGTTAATATAAGCATTCTTCATATTTTTACTTTTTAATACAACTACACCTCCTTTGGTAAAAAAATAATACAAATACACAACCTCTTCATAGTGAATTGGTTTTTTTAAGATAATAATCAACCAAGAAATGGAAATGGCTGGTGCATTAACGGTTGATCCCATTCCTCTTCTTACTCCTTACAAAATGGGAAAATTCAATCTCTCTCATAGGTATGTATATGTACCTTCACACACACACACACTACTTTACTTACTTTTCCAATGAATTCCAAATTATTTTCAATGCTTTGTCTTCCTAACCATTCTCATTTTCAGAGTTGTTTTGGCACCATTGACTAGACAGAGATTCTACCACAATGCACCTCAACCCCATACAACTTTGTATTACTCTCAAAGGACTTCTCAAGGAGGTCTTCTCATAGCTGAATCTACTGGTGTCTCTGAAACCTCTCTAGGGTACATCTGCATGTTTCTAATTTATGTTTCTTCAACTCAAACTCCCATTATATTTGACATCATACAATAAATTAGACCGTTATTAAAACAAATTTAAAATCATATAATAAATATAATAAAGAAGACGGTTAACAAAATTTAGAGATATAATTAATCATAGTCTATTTTTATTTGATTTTTGGTCGTTAAGTTTCATAGTCTATTAACCATCTATGTCTATATCATGTACATTTGAACACTTGAAAATCATACATTAAACGATAATAAATTTAATAATTTTCAATAAAAAGAATCTAATACTTACTCGAATATTATGTGTCAAATACACATAATAATATATTTATATCAACAAATTTCTTCTTAGTATTTTACTAGGACCAATGAAATTTTGGTACCTGTAAAATAAAGTTGAAATATTGATATTATTTTAGCTAATAGTAACACATTGGGGCACCATTTATAAAGATTAAAGATATCTAACAAATATTGTATTTTATGTATAAAAAAATTAACTTACAAATTTGTAAATACATGGAGACACATTTTATATTTAGTTATATTTTGATGAGATAAAAAATATTTTCGAAGAGCACCATACAAGCTAGTTGTCTTTTTAAATTTTCCAAATGACAAAATACACTGCGGCACCTTATATCTGATAATTTTTTGTATGATTTCAAATACATTGTTATTTTTTAATTGTTCAAAACTATCTTTATTTATAAAGGTTAAGACCAAAATGTGATAAAAATCAAAATAAATTGTAGGGATCAAACAAAAAAAAAATTGATATTCTATAGGAACTAAAAATAAATTTAGGCAAATGTTAAGATGCGCTCCAAGGGCATATGCTAAGGAATTTAAAATAGAAATAATTGTCTTAAAAGTTGTGCATTCAACTTTATTTAACTTAAGTCAAAATTTTGTTTTTTTCTATGAAAAACTTCTAATTTAATCCATTATTATGTTATGATTATGATGTGAATGAAGGTATCCAAACACGCCAGGCATTTGGAGAAAAGATCAAGTTGAAACTTGGAAACCCATTGTAGATGCAGTTCATGCCAAAGAAGGTATATTCTTTTGTCAGATTTGGCATGGTGGAAGGGCTTCTAATTCAGGTATTTATTTCTTTGTTCCTCATCAAATCAAAATAGCTATTAAGTATTAGCTCATTTTATTTGCATTTAGGTCAAATATATCTTAACATGTTTCTGCAGACTAAAATAACATAAATGGGGATTCAAACCTATTGCGTTGTTGTTGTTATTAGACTTTATGTGAACATTATTATACTAGCAAGTTTAGTCAATTAATATAGTTTGGAGGGAATGCATTACTTGTATATGAAGTTATGAACAATGCTGTATGCCAGTTTATATGAATGAATCTGATTTAACCATTTCACATCTTGTAATATCTACAAGTCACCATTGATTCAATGGGCAGAAATTCTGATTTTTTAATGTAATATACATATATTCTGTCAAAAAAAAGTAATATACATGATACATATATGTTTATGCACATGATCTACCTGTCGAATCTTCCATATTATTTTGAACAGGTTATCAACCAAATGGGCAGGCACCAATATCTTCTACTAACAAGTCACTCAAACCACAAACTCGAAGCAATGGCATTGATATTGCTCGTTTCACACCACCAAGACGCCTAAGGACCCGTGAAATTCCTCATATTGTCAATGACTTCAGACTTGCTGCAAGGAATGCTATAGCAGCTGGTAACAATTTCTCCAAATTTAGAACTGTTCAATCATAATACAATGCTTTCAAAAACTAGAGTGTTTGTTCTTTAAGAGGCAATTTGCAAATCATGTAATGTACTAATATACTTGTGGTGGTGCGCAAATTGCAGGTTTTGATGGAGTTGAGATCCATGGAGCTCACGGTTACCTAATCGAGCAATTTATGAAAGATAAAGTGAATGACCGAACTGATAAATACGGTGGAAACCTTGAAAACCGTTGTCGATTCGCTTTGGAAATTGTTGAAGCTGTTGTGAATGAGATAGGTGCAGAAAGAGTTGGAATTAGATTATCGCCTTTCGCAGAATATGGAGAATGTGGAGACTCCAATCCTGAAGAATTAGGGCTTTATATGGTTAATGCCCTCAATAAATACAATATTCTTTACTGTCACATGGTGGAACCAAGAATGAAAACTATTACTGAAAAAGTTGAATGTCTTCACAGCTTGGTGCCAATGAGAAAGGCCTTCAATGGCACTTTTATAGTTGCCGGAGGCTATTCGCGACAAGATGGGATCGATGCCATAGTTGAAAATAGGACAGATCTTGTTGCTTATGGTCGCTTGTTTATATCTAATCCAGATTTACCAAAGAGATTCGCGCTCGATGCTCCTCTCAACAAGTATAACCGGGAGACGTTCTACACATCTGATCCGGTTCTTGGATATACAGACTACCCTTTTCTTGGTTAAACTATAGTTTTAGACATTAGTTAAGGCCTTACATTCCATGATCCAATATACTATAATGCTGCTTAATCATTGTAGCTTTAATCCTATTTACAAGTTTCTCAAACTCCAACTTTTGGTTTTAAAAATAAATTTGATAAATATTCATTACATACCCACTAGTACCGGTACAGGTATGACTTAAATTTTGGAGTACTCTATATGGTCCGAGTTTATAGTTTCTTTCTCCAAGTCCAAAATTGCAGGTTTTATTGTATTTGAGGATATGAAATTGATTTCAATAGCTTCCTTAATATAATTCTGAGAGAAACTCATCATTATATTCATCCTGTTTGATGATATTTCCCAAGTTTTCAGTTTATGTGTTCATAATACACCAACTTGAAACACAAATGAAAAACAGGTTTTTCAAAATTTAATTTCAACTTTCTCATTGCCATGGATCCATCTTTGCCAAAAGACCTTCATAGACAAAAATTGAATTCATTGAACTTGATGTGTTTTAATAAAATTAATTACTGAATAAACAAATAAATATAACACGACATAAATTGAAATGTTTATACGAGATTTTGTCTTGTATAAATTATACTTTTGCATATATACTTTTTTAATAGGCCTATATTAACATTTTTTTTCTTCCTTCTTTAATTGTTTCTAAGTAAAAAACTTATAAATGAGGGAAATTGAATAAAATTAAAAGATTTAATTTATATGCACCGTTGCCTTTTTTTGTCGATAGATAAAATGACAAACACCACGTAAAACTCACACGCATAAATGAAAGATCTCGAGAGTTCCATTAGTTCATGTCACAACTATATTCAACCTAACAATTTTACCATTTGTCAATTGAACTAAGACTTACCACACTATATGTAAAAGAGCCCTTTGTGGTAAATGAAAGGAAAAAGAGACCCTTTTTAGTAAATAGTGAAAAATATAAAGACCATATATATGAAACGAAACATTTCTTGCTTGGAAGAAAAGTTGTATTGTAAAGCGAAGAACAGAGATTAAAAGAATGAAGGTAGTTAGTGCATGTAGGTAGTTGGGCTGAACTTACTAGTGAAAGATTTAAATACATTGTGCTCTCTGTTGTGTCGTGTATGTAACTAAGTTAAGGATTGCTTATAGGGAAAATTTTGATTCATAAAACACCATGTTTGTCGGACTATGGAGTTAACTCAGAACTATATGAGTTTACGATTCTAGGTATCAAAGTTGAGTTATCTTGCTTTGAAAGTCGTTTCTATGTAAACTTGGGTTTACTCATGTAGTAGGCTGGTATAGACTCACATTAAATTATGAACCTGAGGATGATTGAATGAATCACAACATAATGGTTATTTTCTCTTATGTTCCTAAAATGACAGCAGTCGAGTGTTTTCTAAATAATCCTAAAATGCAATAGTTAAATGATAATGTGGCGTAGTGCACAAAAGTTAACCCCGATGTTGCAGAAACAAAACTCTGCAGATGTATCGAATGTTAACGATATTGTTGAGTCTCAATCCCTATAAACAAAATCATAGACTAGAATACATGAGCAAACTCTTTGTTGCAGGCTTGCAATGAACCCAACAGGTCACGTGGTAAATGATTCCAACTCTGATGAGCAGAAAACTATACTGAGCTAAAACTAGTTCCAACAAGAAGGACCCAGTCCTACAATCTTTCACTCTATAATAATTTGAACCCGATGTTTTGTTTTTGAAACTTGTTATGCTCTTTTTGTATACTGAGTTGTGACTCTCTTGTAATTTGTGGATTTGTCCATCAATTTTGAATTGTTATACTGTTTTTGCATATTCTGGCCTGGACTAGTCTTGTCTAATCCAGTCTGCAACTGTAACATATCTTAGTTTAATGGATTGATTGCTTTTATTGCTTGGTTAAAATGTTGAATGTTTACCATGCACGTAGGTATGTGATATTTTTATACAAGTATATTTTTATTGAGATTGTGATATTTTAACACTGAGTTTGGTCTGTTGATTAAGTTATTAGTGACAAAACAGGCTTCAATTGGTCTTCTTCACCCTTTAGGCTAGTCCAATTGAGCAACCAAACAAGCTTGTTGTAGGCTGTTTTGTAAATTTTAAACGCTGATGATCACAGGTCAATGGTCCAATTTTTACTTTTGCTTACCCCTGTGAGGCTGTTATTCCATTCCTTTTATTTGTTGGTGTTTTAAATTCTGAATGTTAGAAAATAACTGATATGTTTCTATATATTTGGGGACTGAATGAGAATTTTTAAACTTATTTATTATTTTTATTTGTCTTTAGAGATTTAAAGATTATATTCCATATTTGTTACCACAAGATAATTGTGAATCACAAATAGCTTAAAGTGAGCAAAGCAAAGGGAAAGAAGAACAAAGACCGATATACGTGGTTCGTCACGGGTGGTGTGTGACTACGTCCACGGGGCAAATCATGTGTTGTCTTTCACTATAATAACATGTTACAATGTACATAGGAGTCTCATAAAAAACAACTCCATCTTCTATCTACGCATTGCCTCATATGTACTTTACAGTGGAGTAAAGGGCAGAAAATAACTTGGCTTTTCAAACTGTTTTGAATGTTACTGCTCATCGAATACGGCTCACATGTGAAAATGGCTCAGCTCTCGCTTTTGGTGCAGCTTTGGCTACTACTTCTGGAGTGCCAAAAGCATTCCAAAACCTCAATGTTTCATCCGCCGCTGCTGTTGCCACTGTACAACCATCCGGACTCTGTGCCATATAAAGAACTCTTGAAGTATGACCATTGAGCTCTGCCATCTTGACCATTGAAGGATATTTCCAAAGTGTTAATTGATTCTGAGTAAAACCATGAGAACTGAGCAACTCCCTTTCATTCTTGTTCCATAGCAGGGAACATACCTGAGACCTGGTGTCAACTGAGTTCAAGCATGCACCTGTGTGGGTATTCCAAAACTTGATTGTTCGGTCGCCACTGCCTCCACCAGTAGCAAGCAAGTTCCCTTGGAAAGGACACCAAGCAAGAGCCTTTACTGCAGATGTATGATCTTCAAGCCTGTGAAGCCACTGTGTTGGAGAACTAGAAGTTGATGTACCTCTGTCCCAGATGTAAAGTAGATTATCATTCCCCCCACTGGCTAATTGTTGACCGGAAGCTGACCATTTCAATCCGCAAACTTCTTGTTCATGCCCTCTGTATGTTTCAACAATGTGTGCTCTAATTCTTACATCATTATTGATAATTTTGCCGTCCATCCCTCCGGTTGTAAGTATGTGGTTGTTCCATGCCAAAGACCCTACTCGCTGCCTATGACCACCTTTCAAAGTTCTCAACTGCAGAAACCAAACAAGATGTTAGCAAACTAGCAGGAATTTGATAGTTCATAAAGGTGTATTAAGGTTAACCAGATCAGTGTAAAAACCTGTTTATCTGAAGCTGTATCCCATAGCTGCACTTCAGAGTTGTTCAAACCAATACCAATATGACGCCCATCGGGAGCCCAACTCACAGATGTGATAGGGCCATCTTCTTCTTCGACAGTAACAAGTTCTGAAGTAGAACCATTTGATGCATCCCACAAATACACTGTGTTTCCAAGTGCAATTGCAAGAACATTGGCGCTTCCCCAATCCAGTAAATTGAGGTAATAGTCATCCACAAGGTCAGGAGCATCCAATGTCCTCTCAGAAGTCTGAAAACAACATATCAATCAATTAGCACAAAATTGCAAAATATTATGGTTTACAGTTTACGCCTTACAACACTTTCAACTAAGAATTAAGAAAACAACTCAGATCCATTTGATTTTCAAAAACCTAATCCAGATAGCCAACTAATCCAACTAGCACAAAATTGCAAAATATTGAATTTCATTAACCATACAAACCCTTTTAACTAAGAATTAATAAAACAACTCAGACCCACTTGATTTTTAAAACTCTGATTCGAAATTTTAATTTGGAATTCATGCAACCAAAGTAACAATGATAAAACATAAGGAGTATCAATCAGAATTCGGTAACACACCTGAGGAATAATTCGTCTGGGCTTTATGGTTTTATCTTGTTGAAATGATGAAGTAAGCTCATGAGGAATCAAATCAACTGGAGTAGGTGGCTTGTTCTTGAAAGCTAGAATTCTGGTCCTGTTCATGTTTAAAGATTCTGCAAGTAGCTTCCTGTAAGCTTCTCTGGAAGGGGAGCACACTTCTGGATTTTCCTTACCTTTAGCCCCTTCTGTCACCATGTAGTGTGCATAATCGAAGTCCATCGCCGATCTATTCGGTATAAATCTGTCCAACTGGAAACAAACAAATCAAACAATAAAGAATCAATACTTGATTTTCATAATCAAATTCAGAAAATAAAATACCCGGTTATCATATCATAATTTCAAAATTCTTTCTTTTTCATGACATAATGTCAAAATTCATTCTTTTTTGACATATTTTCAAAATTAAATCACAATCTAAGAAAACCCCCAATTCGATAATTAAAAATCCCAATTTCAAAATTCATTCACAATCTAAGAAAACCCCCGGAATTTCAAAATTTATTCTTTATCACAGTTTTTAGACTACTAATCCAATTTATCACAGTTTCTAGACTACTAATCCAATTATGGACAAAACCCCCAATTTGATGATTAAAATCCCAATTTACATTGAAACCCTATTTTTGAAAGATCTGCATAATGGAAAAGTGTTCTTACATTCTCTTTGGAACTCTTTCTCTGTAAGTGTTCCTGAAGAGGAAAACGTGATTGGGTTTTGATGGCGGGAGAACTCAAAGAACCTGAAGCCATTGTTAGAGAGAAAAAAAATATACAAAATAGAATAATAACAAATGAAATTAAATTCTTGATATGAAATCAAAAATACCCTGCAAAACAAATGAATTAGACAAAATGAAAAAATAAGTGATTATTGCAAATAAGCGATTATTGTGATAGCGACTAGATTGCTTGTAATGATGCTGAAGAGGGAGGGAGAGAGTTAGAGAGAGATTTGAATGATGAGAGAAATGAGGGAGAGATTATATATAGCAGATTAATCGTATGAATTAGGGTTTGAGATTTAGAAATTAGTTTATTTGGGAAGCGGCAACGGCTATTTCTACTTTGGTATTATCGATATAGCCGTTATAATTGTTACTGACTGTAATGCCCTTTAACATTGAAACGAAGGTGTACTTTTTCGCCGGCATAGGGAAGGTTATAATTGATAAATCATCATATATTATATCTTTTTTTTTCTAATAATAAATCATCGTTTTAGCTTACGAAAGTTGGCACCGTTGATAAGGAGTTGATTCTAGGTTCAACTTTTGATATTTTTCATAATGATAACATTAAATTGATATTTTTCTTTTTTTACTTATTTTCATTCGTAGGTGTGCCTAAACCAACTATATTTATGGTTGTGACCACATCAGCATTACTCATAAATACATTTATAGATCTCAACCTTGTTGAATCTCGTAACTCAACTTAACAAAACTTTTCATTGTTAAACACTAGATGTCATTTAAGTTATTTAATCTCGTGGGCTCCAAGTAACTTACATTTTGAAGATATAACATATGCAAAATTGTTACGGTTAAATAACTTAAAGGACTTAATTGGTACGAAAAAAAATTAAAAGATTAATTTGTTACAATTAATTAACTTTTTTTTTTGTTACAACAATTAATTAACTTAAATGACCTAGGTTGTACAAAAAAAAACTTAAAACTAATTTATTATAGTTAAATAACTTAAATGACCTCTGACGTAATTTAACTTAAAAAAACAAAATTTCATTTTTTAAAACAAATAATAAAGTATCATATACACTATCAAATTGATACTTTTAAATTTGCGAAAGGCGTAATTACATTTTTGATCCCCTGAGTTTTATAAAGTTGTGATTTCGACCCTCTAAAAAAAACAACTCTTTCCAGACCCTTTAAGTTTATTTTATGTTGCAATTTTGGCCCCCACGCCAATTTTGACCTAGTCAACAGACCGGAGATATTGCCCGCATAGAATCTTCAATGTTTTCAATGTTGTTGCACTTTTAATGGAGATAATATGTTCTTTCATTGTGGAATTAAATTTTTAATATATATAATTTTTTATTGTCGATCTTGTTCAAATATGTTAAGTAATGTTTTGAATTGTTTGTTAATCTTTAATATTTTCATGGATTTGTGTTGTTGTATTACGTAACAAGCTCAACTCTACTTTCATTTGAGAATATATTTGCATTTTCTAATTTTATTGTTGTTCTTTGTTGTTGTTGCATAATATGGAGAATTTTGAAAGAGGAAATTACCATCGAATGAGAAATAATCTATTTGTCAACAATAACATATTGAGTGTAATTTAGAAGAATTATTATCATATCTTAGTAAGCATCCTACAATATCTTCATATCATTCTTATGATCAAAAGATAATATACATAACTTGTTTACAAGGAAAACTATACCAACCTACTATGTTATATTTTTCCACAAAGAAGAATCGGGAATTTAATGAGAAGATTAATTTGTCCATATCGTTTAAATGAATTTGGCAATTGGTTAAAGTGCGATATATAAGTAGATGCAATAATTTGTTTATGTTGTTATCATTGCAGACATGGTTTTGAAGAGGGGTCTGATGATGATGCATTTGTAACAAAAGGATTTACAAGTTATAATAAAAAGTCTAACTCTAATCATACGTTAGTCGAGGCCCTAATTGTGCTCAAAGCATTGCTTTAAAGGAATAGTTGTGCTCATAACATTGCTTAAAGGAATATGAAGATTTGGTGAAACAAATCAACATATTGAAGTTTTCTTATGCAAGAAATCTAAACAAATTTGTGACTTGTATGGAAGGGGGTTGATAACTTCACTTGATTCCATTCGTTATATATTGAAGCAAGGATTGCCTTTTTGTGGTCATGATAAATCAATATAATTTTCTAATAAACTTAGATGGTTTGCTAACAAAAAAATACGAGACAAGTTGTATTGGAAAAATGCTTGTGAAAATACCAAAGTTAAGACGACTACCTTGGAGATAATTTATTAGTGTCGCCTCTATGAAAAATACCAAACTTATTCTTGATGGCCTTGGAGATAAATTATTTACTATTCGCACTGATGAATCCAATGACATATCTAACAACTTGTGTTATGTTATCAAACATGGTTGTATTATCGAGCGTTTTTTGGGTGTTGTTCATGATAAAACTACAACAACAATATGACAAAAAGTAACCATAGATAATCTTGCAAGGACTCGTTACTTCTAGAATTCATGGACAAGGTTATGATGGTGCTATCAACATGCAAGAACAATTTTCTGATCTCAAAAGTTTGATCTTAAGGGAAAGTCTGTAAGCATTGTATATACATTATTTTGCTCATCAATTACAACTTACATCGGTTGTCATCATCAAAGAGCACCTTAAAGTTTGCATTCTCTTTAGTTGAATATCCACTTTAATAAAAGTTGTTTGGGGATATTTCAAACAAAATCTCATGCTTCATGCAATACAAAGAATCAAGGCCAGAGATGCATTGTAAAATGGATAAATTGTTAGCGGAAAATGTTTGAACCAGGAAACTAGTTGCAAGTGACTCGCATATTCTCGTTGGAATTTGAACTTTGCAACTTTGGTTGATTTGATATTGATGTAAAATTTTGCAGCTGGTGTTCTTGAAATGTTAAAAGAAGAAGTACAATTAAAGAAGCAAAAGGCGAAGCAAATGGTCTTATACTTCTAATGACAATTTTAGTTTTGCACTCACATTACATTTGATGAAAAATGTCTTGGACATTTCTAATGAATTGTTAGAAGCATTTCATCATCAACTGTAATAATCTGGTTAGCACCACAAAAGAGTGATTACAAACTTTAAGAAATGATGATCGAGAACCTTTATTGAAGGAGGCAGATTTATTTTGCAATGAGCAGGACATGGACATTTCAAACATGGATGATATGTACTTGTGTGGAAAATCAAAACTCGAAGGTAATGTTGAATCTATCTCAATAGAAAACCATTATCGCATTGAATTATTTTATAACGTCGCATACATGCAATTTCAAGAATTTAATATTCGGTTCAAGTAGACAAATACAATGATACTCATTTATATGATTTTTCTGTGTTGAATCAACTTGTTCAATATTTTTGATAAGACAAAGCTGATTGGATATGCAAAATTTTATCCAAATGAATTTTGCCTAACTAAACTGTTGATGCGTGATAATCAACTTAAAACTTAAATAATTTATAAGCGTAGAAGCGTTGAATTTGCATCTTTGAAAGAAAAGTTTCCCATGTATTAGGATGGTTTGATAGGGAAGAATAAAAACCGAAGATGAGTGATGTGCCCTAGTTGATGAGCCATAAGTGGGTGAACCATAGTTTAACCCGAATTTCGATATCATAGAAGTACTAAATACGAGGTGATCCTCTAATAAATCAATCTTTTAAAAATGAAGTCAGATGAAAAGCATATTACGTATATATTATTCTACCAGCTTTAAAACTCAACAATGATTTTGCTTGTTGTACAGCAATCAAACGATCATTTTCCGCTATAGAGACTGTGAAGACTTTAAATTACTTATAATCAAATCAGAGATGAATCGAAGAATGATTGATTGTCTCGTGAGCAAGACATATCTTCGCTACAAAAACCGTGAAGACTTTAAATTACCTATAATCAAATCAGAGACGAATCGAAGAATGATTGATTATCTCATGTAGAAGAGATATCTTGGACAACATTGATAATAGATAATGAATTAATTATTTAAAAAACATTATTCCACTACCTCCAGTAGCCTAACCCTTGCCTTACAACT
>Ga0209282_1000743_pt1 | contig 16425 bp, 12 predicted proteins | sample Mtrugardesep15_FD_187529 | JGI IMG/M metagenome (GOLD analysis project Ga0209282, IMG submission 187529) | Root nodule microbial communities of legume samples collected from California, USA - M. trunc garden sep15 (SPAdes) (version 2) | ecosystem: Host-associated > Plants > Roots > Nodule...
CAAAGTCTCAAACCAACACTATCGGTCCAAACCAAATGGGTTCTCTAACAATAGTAATCGACATAATTAAAGATGTATTTCCTCTCTTCTTTTTTTTTGCTAAAATTTTATCAATATTTCAACAGTAGTTGATGTAATTAACCTTTTCTTTTCTAACGTTATGCTATAGATGAAATCAAGATGATTTGTATTTTACAAGGTTGTTTTTAGGTGAATATTTTTACTCTTTGCATTTAAAAATAAGAATTTATAAAATAATTAATGATAAAACTAAATATATTTTGATACAAATAAACATTAATTAAATGACTTTTCATATTTTTTTACAAATTAGATATTCATTAATGCAAATTGATAGATTACATAACAAAACAATATGCATTTCGTTTCGTTAAAATTTTAAAATGCCTACAAAAGCGACAAAATCAAAATCACTTGAGTATTCATGCCTCCGGTTGTTGATGGTAAAGTCATCATTAGTTGAACTTTAAATCAAACATAGTTGATCTGTCAATATGAACGAACAAACATGGGAACAAGAGGTGAAAACCAAACTATGTCGCATAAAATAGTTGTATATTGTAAATGAGTGATTTCAGATTAAAATAAATGATGTAAACTTAAATAAAAGGAGAAAGCTATATAAATGAGTGATTTCATATTAAAAAAATTCAAACCCACCCTCAAATGGATGAAGAAGAATAAGGGATTAGAAAAAAGTTAAAAAGTTTTTTCGCTAAAGATGACAAAATAGGTTGAATCCATCCGGTTGACCCGTTTAACCCGCATTTTTTTTGTAGGGTGGGGTGAGATTTTGAAGCTGCCACTAGTAGGGTGTCTGCTTTGCCTAACCCACTAAAAAGCGAGACAGTGATGGGTGCGGGACGGGCTGGCCCATTAGATTGATATATTAAAAAGAAACTATTTTTTTCACTTCTTTTTATTTAAAAGTCACAATTAATTTTCCAATTTTCTCCTTTGTATAGCGGGGAAAAAATTCAATCAATTTTATCACTTTTGTTTCATGATTTTAGCCTCATATTTTTAACACTTAGTTGGTTGATAACTCATGAAATTTTTATTTTGAATGTCTTATTCATCTATTATAGATTTTTAAATGATGTAATTTTTATGTTTGAATGATTATTCTCATAATTTTAATGGAGTCATTAGTTATATATTTAGATTTCCTTAAATTAACTTTAAATTTATATATTTTTACATTGTTCACGTGAAGTTTTTAATAAATAATTTTTAAAAAGAAATATTGACAGGCCAATTGTCGATCCACCATAAAACGGGGCGGCTGAGATTTTCAACTTTGTATCTCTAATTGGTTCGTTCCGCTCACCCCTTTTTAAACGGGTTATTGACGAAATTGGTTGATACTTTTTGTCAATTTAACTTATTAAATTAGAGGTTCCGCTCTAATATTATAAAAGGACCTCTAATAAAAAAATTGTGATGATTTGAACAATTACAAATTAATAATAGGTGTTTACTTTATGAGAAAAAGATTAATAAGTGTTTGATTTGGTCTACCTACCATTAAAACAAAAGAAAATTGTATCCCACACCTTAACAATTACGGTCCTACCCATACAAATATTTAATTCCCCCATACATTGAAGGCTCAGTCAGTTCTACACCTCACGTGACGATTTTGTACACATCCCAGCTAGATCTATTGTATGTCAAGACAAACTAACTAAGATGCGAGTTGTGTTCCCCCTCCCACAGTACCAACCTGAATTATTAAACAAAATCTAGTTTAGGTTTTTCAGAATCAACGGGAATGAAACTTCAAAAAATGAAAAGAAACAAATTGAAAGAAAAGAATTTTGCATTGCATAATAAATGAAAGATGGTGTAACAAATCACACATACATTGTCTTGTTACTTTTTTCTTCCTATAACTTGGATATTTCGAGCATAAAGAATTTGGTATTTGATTTGTGACCCTTGTTCTCTATGAAAAACTTCTATATATACACAATAAGAAGTAACTGAAACCAAGGTCCTAAATCTGTAAGTCTTTGACAAATCCAACATGCTTCCACGTGTCTTCAACCTCTGACCTTGCCTCTTTAGAGACAATTTGAATTTCTTCTGTCGAAGCTGAATGATTTTGAATATGTCAAGACTATCAAAACCCATCGAAATGATTTATTTCTGGATTAACACCAAGAGAAAGACTTTAACTTTGACCAAACAGTTTTCCTGTCGAAAACACGTACTGAAAATACAGACTAAGAGATTGTCACTTTACCTATAAATTATTAGTACACATTGCTCTAAGACATCTACTTTACTTTTCATGGCATATCAAAGCTTGATTATAATGGATGCTATACTCACTACTAGAATTTAGCGATACACCTGCGGATTTTTCGGCGAAAATTTATCCGCAGGAAAACCTGCGGATTTTCCGACTGAGGATATTTCATGCGGATCCACTCACCGCAAGAACTCCGCAGGTAACTCTAATTTTTGCTGTGTCTTTTCCTGCGGAATGTTTTGGCCACGTTTCCTGCGGATTTTCTTGCGAAATTGTTTGATTTTTTATTTATTTTATTTTCTTCATGAAATTTTAAAAAATGAAGATTTTGAGCATCTTATATTTTTCTCTTTACATAGTGAAAATGGAACATATAATTTTAAATTTAATTTCAAATGAAATATCAAACTATTTTAACACAAATATTGACAAAAAAACAATTGGATCCAATGTGTGGAATAATTCACATCCTAATTTCTTTGATCTATTTTTGCTAACTTTTGAATTTGAAATCATCTATTTGTTGATTTGACAATTATTGAATGAAACTAATGTTTTAATTAGTATACTTTAGATCTCAATTTAATTGCAAAGTTTGGTATGCTATGAATGATAACTCATACACCGAGTTTTCAGAAAACAGGGGAGACGAGCAGGAAATCCCACAAATCGTTGCCTAGAAGTTTCCTGCGGATTATCAGGGGAATATATCCCCAAGTATTTTTTCTGTGGTTCCTGAAATCCTCAGGAAACAGTTACCCACGAAGGTATTAGCTGGGAAACTGAATCCTTAGCAAATTCCGTAGGAAACGGATTTCCTGCAGAAATTTACCTTAAATCCGCTGGTAATTCCGTAGGAAAATCGAGAGTTTGTAGTAGTGACTCAAGAGGTTCTTGAAGTTTGTGGTGTTTCTTGCTCTTATTGTAGGTGCTCTAGTTGGTAATGTACAAGGTGACACATCTTGTTGTAAAAGAGGAGAATTTTGTGACCCACCTCCCTGTGTCAGACTCCCATGTTGTGATCTTCCATTAAGGGAAATGAGCCCTAAAACTCGGCTTCACTTATATAGTTCTATTATTTTTACACCAATCATTTTGTATTTAAGAAAAGGCCTTCTTATATCTAATAATTAATGAGATTGGTGAATAAATTTTATGCAAAATGGCACAAAAATATATTTAGCTACAAATATGCTTACTTTTAAAGTATATTTTATAATAAGACATGTTGTTTGTGATGATGATTGTACTTGTTGGGCAATATATTTTTCGCCTACTACATGAGCGAGTTGTGATTTTCCCCTTTGATTATTTTTTAAAAATTTCAACCTTGTAATTATTTGGTGATTTGGCACATTGCGTTGACTTTTTCTAATTATTTTTTAATTATTTTTATTTCAAAAGACTTTATTTATTAATTAACACATTAAAAAATAAAACAAAAAAATGAAATTAAAAGTGTTCCAAACCGGGTCAAGGCCCAAATCTTTTGGACCTAAAGTCTACTATTCAACTAAGGCCCAAATCTTTTGGACCTAAAGTCTACTATTCAACTAAGGCCCAATAAGGCATCCACTTACGGTGGAAGAATACCTGCATCGGCGAAGAACCGCATCACATTGAATGATACGCTCAAAGCACCTATGAAATATCCACTTTATCCAACAGTAGCTCGAGTGAACCATTGTAATTACAAAATCGTCATATCCATGCATATCACCGAAAGCAGTGTACACATTCTAAGAAATATCGTAAAACCTCATCGACTTGAGCGTTGGAGTGTCTTTTGCAGGTTCATCTCCTGCATTAGAGAATGATTTATTCCAGCCATTGTGAACCACCGCAATAGTTGATTCACACCACCACCGGCCAACTCTTCTATTCCTTGATAAGAACAATGGATATGTTTGTGGGGAGGAATTTCTATGAATCTCGTTCACTGAAACCTCTTTACCTTTTGACTACTGCAACAATGGTCGGAATTGACGACGAGAACAAAGCAACCACTCGTTTACAAACCCTAACCAACATTGTGGTACGAGAATATCCTCCACTATGCAACATGTCGCCCGCAATTATTTCCCCTCCACCAATATATGATCTTCATCATGATGGCCAACACCTTCCAAACTTGTGGAAGAGCGCATGCCTCCTCCTATACATTTATCGATCGTTCCAAACGAAGATGTCAAGGGCTTTGTATGAGTTCATGACAACGACCATTTGGAAGACCTGTAAAAGCTAATTTTACAACAATCATAGATGTTCGGGGATCAGAATCAAAGATTGGCCTGATTGGAAAACATGCAGCTCCAACTTGTCATCGTCACACCTCGGGTCCCTCTATGATGCGCCATCATGAGCACACTCCACATTAAGCGGCATATCAATTTGTCCATGAAAAAAGTGTCCCATGACACTAGAGGCTATGTACACAGTTACCAAATAACAAAAGAGAATAGAATCGAACATGACATAATCGCTCTTTTATCATTGTTCACCTCGTTACTTCTAAACCAAATATTACCACTTGAAATCCTCCATTTACACGTCCTAATTATAATTGTAGTTGTTAAGTGGAAAATTCACAATCCCTGTAGAGACAAATTTATAAATATTATTGTTGATGACAATTTAGTACACTTGCTAAATAAACGGAAAAAATAATTTTAGTTGCCCAATTTGACATCTCTAACAGTAAGTTATCATCGACATAATTATAGACAGATTTCCCACTTTTGTTGCTAAAATTTTATCACTATTTCATTTTTTCTAGTAGTTGATATAATTAACCTGTCTTTTCTAACCTTGTGCTTTAAATAAAACTAAGACGATTTATTTTTTACAAGATTGTTTTTAGGTAAATATTTGTACTTTTTGCATTGGAAATAAGAATTTATAAAATAATTAATGATAAAACTAAAATATATTTTGATACAAATATACATTAAATAAAGGACTTTTAAATTCACCAAGTACTAAAGTAGGTGGAGTAGGAGTGTGAGACTTTATTTTAAAAAATTAGATATTTATGTTCATTCAAGTTAATATATTACATCAATAACAACATAAATGTCATGCTGTGAAAATGAAAAAAATGTCTATATAAGTGGCAAATCAAAATCACATGAATACTCTTGTTTACGGTTGTTGATGATCAAGTCATCATTGGTTAAATATGTTGTTATAGTTGATCTCTTACATGACAAGAAGAGGTGAAACCAAACTACACTGCACAAAACATTAATATCAGACTCAAACGACGAAATCAAAAAAAAAAGGAAAATTTAAATAAAAAGAGAAAAGCGATGTAAATGAGTGATTCCGAATATAGAAAAATCTAAAACCACCCTCAAGTCGATCCTATTAGAAAGGCATGTACATGTAATATGAATGAGACATAAATATTTCTTTCAAGGGAATGTGAATGAGACGTTATTAGCAATGTTTATAGTGGTGTGTGAATGTTTAATGCTTCCATAAATGGGATGACCGCGCAACCAGGCCACTCAACCAGGACCACATACATTAATCACATGATTCCATCAAGAGAAAGTGTTGTTACTTAATTGGCTAAATGACACTGCAAATCTTAGCCATAGATTTGGAGGTTGAAGTGTATGTTTGGTTTTAATTTTGAAAGTGTCAAAATTAATTTACGAGGAATATAATTGATTTTTTTTCAAGAAGAGGAATATAATTGATTTTGATATGTTTAAGGGTGTATTTGGATTGAGGTTTAGGAGGGGAGGGTTCACTTTTATTTTTTAAATTACAAACAATGTAAAATGTTTTTTTAAAATAAGTTAAGTGTTTTTGAAGTATTATATGATCATTTGTCATGTTGTTAATTCAATTTTCTAAAAATCATTTTATAATCTCCATAATTTAAAAAAGAAAAGTAAGTCCTCCCCTCCCTTCCCTCCCAAACCCTCAATCCAAACACACTCTAAATATTTTAAAGTTGAAAAATGTTACTGAGTGCTTCCATGACACTTTTTAAGGCCTCAAGTAGTAACTTTTTATGAAAATTTGTGTATTTAATATTTTGAAAATTAAACTATTTGACTTTTTTAATAAATAATTTCTTAATTGAAAATATTTAAAGAGTTTCATGGTAGCACTCATTAACAAGATTCTTTAAACTATAATTGATTTTGATTGTACACGTAGGGCCGTTCCTATGTTATTGGAGGCTCGGCTCTAATTTAAAAATAGGCCCCTACTAAAATAAAAATATTTTTTTAAAAAGCACAATTATCAATTTAAATTAAAAATAAGATCTGTAAAGATAAAAAAAAAAGTCATTGTTGCAACTAACATAAAAAAGATCAATATTCTAATCAATAATATAAAAATACAACTTCAATCGAATATTTTTATCAATCTTCTAAGTTGTATTTTTCATTAATTTGTCCAAATGCAAAAATAAAAGGTTTATAATGTTTTTTTTAGAGAATAATTATATTGTTTGTTCTTTCAAATAAAATAAAATTATATTTGTTGTTAGCACTTTACTATTTTATACGATAAGTATTGGCCAAAAATTATAATAAGTGTTCTAACAAAAATAAGAAGAAAAAAATTATATTCTTTATATCATATTGTGTATTTATTTGTAAATATATAATCCAATGTGTTAAAGAGGATTTGGCTGATTTGGAGAGAGGATATAGAATAGATGGGCCTCCAATCCATAATAAATTATGTCTTCTAAATCAAGAAGAAACAAAAAAAAACCTCTCATGCTAAAAAAACTATAATTAAAAAAGAAAAAATTAAAAGAAAAATTTATTAAAGAAAAACATGAGTTATGGGTTAATTAAAGAAGAAAAAGGAAAAAGAAAGATTAATTAATTAAATAAAAACAGGAGTCCTAGGTTAATTAAAGATGTAGAAGGGAAGAAAAAAAACTTAATTAAGAATAACATAGGGTCATAGGGTCTGAGTGTTGAACCCAAGACCCTGGCAATGACTGTACATGCACTGACTGCTAAGCCATTTCCACATTTGTGATATTTCATAACGCTACATATATATATTATTTATTTACATGCAGTATATATATAAAAAATATTTGGGCCCTTAAATTTTGGAGGCCCAACTCATTAGAGTTGTTTGCATCTCTTAGGGTCCGTCCCTGCTTTTGACTACTGCAATAATTGTCGGAATCGACACCAAGAACAAAGCAACCACTCGTTCACAAACCCTAACCAACATTGTGGTACGAGAATCTCCTCCACTGTGCAACATGTCGCCCACAATTATTTCCCCTCCACCTATGATCGTCAACATGAAGGCTCCAACACCTTTCGAACTTGTGGAAGAGCGCATGCCTCCTCCTATACATTTAACGATTGTTCCAGACGAATAAGTCAAGGGCTTTGTATGAGTTCACGACATCGACCATTTGGAAGACCTATACAAGCTAATTTGACAACAATCACGGATGCTCGGGGTGCAACTCCAACCTGTCATCGTCACACCTCGGAAAAAGCGTCTCATGACACTAGTGGCTATGGACACGGTAACCAAATAACAAAAGAGAAGAGAATAGAACATGACTTAACCGCTCTTTAATTATTGTTCACCTTGTTATTTCTAAACCAAATATTGCCAAGTGAAACCCTCCAATTTACACATCCTAATTATAATTGTAAGTGGAAATTTCACAATCCCTCTAGAGATGAACTTATAAATATTATTGCTTAATGACAATTTAGTATACTTACTAGATAAACGAAAAAAATAATTTTAGTCGCCCAATTTAACATCTTTAACTGTAAGTTATTATTGACATCATTATAGACGGATTTTCCTCTTTTGTTGCTAAAATTTTATTCAACTTTTTAGTGGTTGATATAATTATCCTTTCTTTTCTAACGCTATGCTTTAGATAAAACTAAGACGATTTGTTTTTTACAAGGTTGGTTTTAGGTGGATATTTGTACTCTTTGCATTGGAAATAAGAATTTATAAAATAATTAATGATAAAACTAAATATATTTTGATACAAATATACATCAATTTAGGCGAGTAAGACTTTTTTTTACAAATTAGATGTTCATATTCATGCAAGTTAATATTACATAAAAAACAACATAAATGTCCTTTCAAAAAAATAAAAACATAAATGTCATGTCGTGAAAATGACAAAATGCCTACAAAAGCGACAAAATAAAAAATCATATGAGTACTCATGCCTCCTGTTGTTGATGGTCAAGTCATCATTTGTTGAATTTGGAATTAGCCGTAGTTGATCTCTTAATATAAGCGAACAAACATGGCAACAAGAGGCGAAAAGCAAACTACTCTACACATAACAACAATACCGAACTCAAACGACGAAACCACAAGAAAAAAGGCAAATTTAAATAAAAGGAGAAAAGTGATGTAAATAAGTAATTCCGAATATCTCTAAAAAAGTGATTCCGAATAAAAAAAATATATCCAAAACCACCCCCAAATGGATGAAGAAGAAAAAGAGATTAGAAAAAAAGATAAAGTTTCTTTCACTAAAAAGAAATTAGAGCCTATGTATAGGTAATATGAATGAGACTTTTAATCCAAAAAAATAAATATGAATGAGATTTTTTTTAAGGGAATGTGAATGAGACGTTATTAGCATATGCTTATTGTGTGTGTGAATGTTTAATGCTTCCATAAATGGGATGACCACGCAATCAGGACTACGCAACTCGGACCGCAGAAACACAATAAATTGATAAAGTTATAAATGAAGAGGATTTTTATTCCATTTTCATCAAGAGAAAGTGTTACTTTTTTTGGAAGGAAGAGAAAGTGTTACTTATATTTGGTCAAATGACACTGGAAATCTTTTAAAAGTGTTAAAATTGATTTTGGAGGAATATAATTAATTTTGGAGTTATGTTAGGGTACATGTTAAGCAATCCAAAGATAGAAATTATTTCTTAAATTTTATGCATTCAATTAGTTAAAAGTCAAAAAGTTAAATTCAAATGCATTAATTACAACAAAACATTTCTACTATTACTTCTTAGCTTGTGCCTTGAGGGCATAAGATAACATTAGCCTTAATTTTGATATGTTTGGATGTTTAAAAGTATAATTGATTTTGCTTACGGGAGCTATAATTAGTTTTCCCAGTGCTCATTTATACATTTAATCTGGTTTGCAAGCACTTTAGTAATTTGAAAGGAAATGAATGCAAGAATATTTCGTACAAAGAAAGCACGCCGTTTCAGCTTTTAGAAAATATCAAGCTCCTTTCTTTCTTGTGGTTTAAAGCTAATTTTGTTTCATTTTATTATAAATTCCATGACTGATGCCAAAACTCTTTTCATTGTTTGGGTAATGTTTAACTGTCATGTTGTCTGTTGACACTTTGATGTATTTATTGTCTATTTCTTCGGGAGGGATAACTTTGTGGTTTTAAAATAATTCATTTTGATTTCTTTAAAAAAAAAACTTTAAATTATTGTTAATCCACGTTTACTTAAAAATATCTAACCATAAAACAATCTATATTCAATTCACTTTTAATCAAAATTAATTTTACAAAATCAATTATCACCGTTGTAGGACCAAACACATGTGCTTCCAGATGCAAATCCTTTTCATTTTATTCTTATTTCAAACCGATCTATATTTTAGAAATTCAACATATAATACGGAAGTATCGCTTATTACGTGACTAAGGCATTTATTTACTAAGAGCAACTTAGACCACCCATAATGGTGGGTGCTTCACCTATTTAGCACCACATTAAATAGGCATCCCCATTGTGTAGTGTAACATATGGGTGCCTATGGAGGAGGGTAGCTATGGAAGTACTCTCTCTCTTTGTTTTTCATGGGTCACATTTAATAAATCATAGTAAAATCAATAAATTTTGTTAGAAATATAATGATATAGAATTATTTGTAAGACCTATTTAATAATTTCTTTTGAGGTATAGGGTTGGAGAAAATTGATGCTTAATAAATATTACTGTAAAATTGGTGATGTGGACATAAAGTACCCACTTAAACACCCGATGTAAGTTCTCTGTTGTGGATGGTCTTACATCTAATCATAGTATAACTACATATGATATTCTTCACTGATATAGCGATACTTCCTTATTATATAATTTTACGATGTTATGTTTATAATTGTATAATTTTTAGCGTAAAACATCATCACTTACATCACATAACATATCTATTTTCTTTATACTTTGATCTACTCAATCTCATCCTATTTTAGTCCGTCTTAATTCTACCAAATTTATAGTGAGATCCAGATGCAAAAGATTAATCCAATAAAAAAATGTAGGATCAAGTATGAGATTATTTGACAGAAGGATCAAATATTTTTGGTAAATCAAAGTATTTCTCAACATAGATTTTTGCATATGCATATGCATCCCTCCCATGACCAAAATCATCAAGATTAAGATAGACAAGTAAAACCGGCACAGGAATATCCCTTAAAACTCTCTTGTCCAAGAATCTCTATGAAAATTATATTTTGGAAATACCGACATCCAAAGTATTTGGACAAAGTGCCAACAGCAAAAGACAAGAATTGAAGTGATGGCTAACCAGACACTATATTATTAACAACTCTACATCCCAATGATGTCTCAGGCTCTCAGCTCTTGCTAAAATTACAAATTAACCAGAAGTTGGAGATTGCAACACATCAAAATACTCCACAAACACACACTAAAATAACAAATTTGAGGCAATAACTTTCAACACGATACAGAATAAATTAAAACAAAAATAAAAAGAATCAAACTAATGCCAAAGGTTTAGCCACTTGTTTTCTCCATCTTCTGATTCAACACTTCTGTACAATCTCCTAAAAGACAAGACCTCCCACATGGACTAAGGTGTTGAATACCACTAGATGCAGCCTTTTCTGTTTTTTTGTTCTTACCACATGCTCTTGTTGAGCTGAAAAAGATGCTGATCATCATTTTTTTTATTCACCCCCTGGCCACCACCAATAGTCTTTTTGAAAACCAACTACACGCTTTTTTTGGTCGTTTTTGTCGTTATGAGAGGCATTGGTCCCCTCTACAAGTTTATTGTTGTGTTGTGTGAGGCCAGCTCACGAGACGATTTTGGACATATCCCTGCTAGATCTGTTGTATTTCATGTGACTCTTAACTAGTTGTCCAGCTGCAATTGCAGACATGAGTGATAGCTCGCCGGCGAGTACCGAACCAGCTACAATGGTGGCCAATAGTCTAGCATTTGCACCTGGAGATTCTGTGTTGGCGCCCTTAACACCAAGTAAATTAAGACAAGCTGCCTGAGATGCGAGTTGTGTTCCCCCTCCCACAGTACCAACCTGAATCATTAAACAAAATCTAGCTAAGGATACAATAAAATGGAAAAGATTTTTATTTTATTTTTTTAAAAATAAAAAGACCCTTATAATTTAGCTCCCCTAAACTTGCTTATAAATATGCATTAGTAATTTTTCTTAAAAAGAAAATCATGCTTCGTCGTCGGTTGCAGTAGTATACTAAAAACCAAGTTTGCTTCTACATGTATGTTTGGCTAAAAATGGAAAAAGTTTTAACATTTGCATTAAAGTGTAAATTTCAGATTATGCATGTTTATTTGATTCGAAAGGGACCACTAATTTATGTACCTCGATGGAAGGCATGGTGACAGAAATGTGAAGGTCCTTGCCATTATTCACGGGTTCCATCATGGTAATACAGTGAGAACTCTCAACATTCTGAGCAGGATCCTGACCAGTGGCTATGTAGACAGCAGAGACAATATTGCTAGCATGAGCATTGAACCCGCCAAGAGCACCAGCAAGGGCTGATCCAGTTAGGTTCTTAAGCATGTTAAGCTCAACCAGTGCCTCCACACTAGTCTTCAACACTTTCTTCACTACCTCTTCCTTAATAACAGCCTCACACACCACAGACTTACCACGCCCTTCAATCCAGTTCACAGCCGCCGCTTTCTTGTCGGAACAGAAATTTCCTGCCATAACCAAACCAACAGTGTGCATGAAAACATTAGCAACTATTTTCAATTCAACCATAACAAGGAACGGTTTTAGGATTAATGGTATGAAGAAAAAATCATACAAACAAGCTCATGATTTACCTGAGATTCCAATGACATCCATGTCAGGGAAGTCGCTCTGAAGAAAATCAAGGACATTTTGAACACCTTTTGACACCATGTTCATCCCCATGGCATCACCAGTACTGCAACGGAATCGAATGTACAAATTCTTGCCAGCAATTGTAGGCTGAATGCTCTGCAATCTAGCAAATCTGCTTGACCTGCACAAACCCATTAAACTGTTAATGAATGAAATCAACAATAACACATACCCAAACAACCCCAGTAATTCTTAAAAACAGAAAGTGATCATAGTTCAAGAAATTGAATCCTATATGACCTTGTCCCTCCATAAATTGGATCCTATTGACCTCTGCATCCGCAACAACTCCAACGGCTAAAATCGTTCTATAAACCATGGGGTCAAAGAGGAAACAACTGTTTGTCAAAGAGGATCAACGACTAATTATAGATCCTCTCCATATTGTCCCTCTTTATCCCCTCTTCATGTTTGGACTGGCAGTCGCTAACAATATTACGATGAGTCGCTGTAATTTTAACAAAAGTAGGACTTTGAAGCTTCACAAAATCATGGGGTCGCCGTTGCAATCAATCCAAACATGTTTTCTCTCTTCTTCACAGACTTTGATCCCTTGCGACGTTATTGGGCCGTTGGATCAAAGACATAAATTTTAAAATTTGAACCACCGGCCCTGCAACCCTTGCAGGGGATCCATTCAATCAAAAAATCCCTCAACCTAATTATCTACAAGATAAAATCCAAAAGTCCCTAAATCACTTCATATCAATTGGGAGTGAGTAGTGACGATGGGTGGTTGTGGATATTGTGTTTACAGTGTTTGTTTCTGTTAAGGTGTCCGTCTTAGGTGGTGATGTGTTTTGGTGGGTTTATCTTCGGGGGTTATGGTGTACCGTCTATATGCGGCGTATCTTGTTTCGTCCATACCTCGCGTCGGGGATGACGTTTAATAATATTTGCTGATTAAAAAAAAATTGCATCAAAATAAACATTCATTTCTTCACCTAATAATAACTCATAACCCAAAGAAATATACTACTAAAAACAAAGTAAAATGAACAAAAAATGAGAAAAATCCATACTTGTTGAAAGTGACAGCAAGTGTATCAAAATTAAGCGGATCTTCCAAGAAAAACTTCAACTCAGCAGCTCTTTTCGCCGACGAAAACCTAACAACAGGTGCTCTAGTCATCCCATCTCTAAGCAAAACAGAAGAAGCTCCACCAGAAACATGAATAGCTTTACACCCTCTATTAGTACTTGCAACAAGACACCCTTCAGTGGTAGCCATGGGTACAGTGTACTCAACTCCATCTAACAACAGTGGACCCGCAACACCAACCGGAATTTGAACAAACCCTATCGGCATCTCACAACACTGTCCTAATATCGAATCGTAATCGAAACCTTCCAACGGTAAACCTTCTAGAGATTTTCCAGTTATTGTTTGCACTGCTGAACGACGAATCGCCGCCGCTTTACGGCAGTCGGCTAGTCTGGATTCTAAGGAGTACGACGGAATTGAACCGGTGACAACTGATTTCGCAATTTCTTCGTCTTCCGGTGTGAGATTCACCGGTGCAACAACTTCATAGATCTTCACCGGAGCTACAATTGGAGTTACCGGTGGTGGTTTTACGTCGTTGTCGACAAGTGCTGCTGGACACGGTCCTGGTTTTCGTGAGTCTTCTTTAGCGAGAATCTCTTCATCGGAGAGATCGTCTGGGAAGGAAGTTCGTGATCCGATACCGAAGAAACCTAGAAGGTAAACGGCGGAGGCTATAAGAGAAACGATGGCGGCGGTTTCGGAGACTGTGACGACATGAAGAGGAGTTTCTGTACGGATCTTCTCACGCCAACGGTGGAGGAGAAAATACGCGACGGAGAAGAAAACACCGAAGAAAACAGCGTTAGCGACACAGAGAGAAACAGTCTGTGAATTGAGATTTTCTCCGGTGGTGGTGGTGGTAGGCTTCTGGGTTTTGAGGTTTTCGCCGCCGGTGGGAGAACGTGGAGGAAGAGATTTAAGTCTCCGGCGAGCGTCCATTTTTTTTTCCGACGAGTTTTGAATCTACGAAAATGCAGAAACAAAAAACGAAGGAGAAAAATGGAAAGAAAAACCCAGAAGCGAAAAACGAGGGAAATGGATTTGAAAGTTTTTGTTTGATTGGTTGGAAAATGAGAGGGAGGGAGGAAAAGTTAGAGAATGAACGAATGAGAGAAAATTAAAATTGAAACTTGTTTATAATGGAATGAGAATAGTAATAAAAAAGATTGAATTAAAAAGTTGTTGGCGCGTTCTTTCTTTGCCCATGCGTAAAGCGTGTTGCCTCGTTTCTCGCGCTTTATTTCATTTTTTAATTCATTGAAATTTTTGTCTATATTCGAAAATTGGAAGATTATAGCAGTAGTTGAGTAGGTGAGTAAGTTTAGACCATTAATAGATATCTTTATTGTAATTTTTTTTTTGGGGTCTCTTAAGACCCAAAGTCTAACTTAAAACCCTCATTCTTAAGTGGGTCATACACTACTTTTTGATAAAATAATCATTGTTGAGTTGTTTTTGTTGAAATATAAATGATAAAGAATTATTGGTGGGACTCATTTAGACTTTTTGTTAGAGGGTCTCTATTGGAGTAAATGAATACCTATTGAATACTATTATTAAAAAATTATAAAAAAGTGATATGTCCATGTAGGACCCGTTTAAGACCTCAAGATTGAGTGTCTCCATTATGGATGCTCTAACAGCTCAATCAAATACATTCAACTTTTTACTTGCACCTTTCGATTAGTGTTACAAGCAAAAATCAATATACATCGTTTAACTGAATGAATATTAAATTAAATAATATATATGATCTATAATAAAGAGTATATACATGGTTAACTCAATGATTCGTAAATATAAATTTTAATTATAATAGTTACCAAATGATATATATTTAAGACATAACAAATTATTTTAATATTCACATATTGACGTTGATAAAGATATTGCTTTGCTGTTTTTTATTTTTAATCTTTCAACTTTATAGTTTAGAGTTTGATTGAAATATAAGTAAAGTTTGAACAAAAATACACCGACAAATATACATACAAATTATTGCTCCTTTGGTGTTCATCACAAGGAAAAATATTTTTTAAAAAATTCAGTAAAGAAATGATATATAATATAGTTTAAATACGTTAATTATTCATTGGACTTAAAAAATGATTTTTTTTTTTTAATAAAAACCAAATACCATGTTTGCCAAGGTTCTTACAACAGCAACGAAGTTGAATAAATATGTAAAGAAAAAATAAATAACTTTTTTTTCTAGATAAAAAAATGATATAGACATTAAAAACACACATAGATGATGAAGGAAAATAATTTAAACCCCATTTACAATTCGATTTAATAATTTTGAAATTTGAGCATACACATCGGTGAGTTTTACAAGCGTCTTCACGTACATATTCAGATTATACTCACTCTCCACGTGCAATAATCATGTTCAACCATGTACTCTTATTACGTCGTCGCACTTTCCACGTGATTCATTTTGCATGTAGATTCATGATGGTACTAATAATTGAAGCATAGTACGTTATTTGAAAATTATTATTATTACGAACTCGTATTCCATGCTGCTGCTAGAAAAATCATTAAATAATATCTACCAAAAAAATATCATTAAATAATAACTCAGGCAGTCTATTTTAGACGTTTGATGAGATATGATTAATTAGGGATGACAATGAAGTGCGTTTACGTCTATTTTTTTTTTAAAAAAAAGTTGTTAGTCGAGTTGGTCCAGTAGTAGCTAACTAAGAACAATTGGATACGAGTGTAGCAGATCTTTCTCTTGTCTATTAAATCTCACGAAGATCATGGGATGATCAGGGCCGTTCCTAGTATTTTTGAGGCCTTAGACATAGTTTGAAAAGAAGCTCCCTTAGATAATATATCATAAAATTTTTTAGTTTTTTGTTATGATTTTATTAGCGTTTCATTTCGTTTTTTTTCTTCGCTTTTCATTACAGAATAAAAAAAAAA
>Ga0209282_1000744_pt1 | contig 16417 bp, 12 predicted proteins | sample Mtrugardesep15_FD_187529 | JGI IMG/M metagenome (GOLD analysis project Ga0209282, IMG submission 187529) | Root nodule microbial communities of legume samples collected from California, USA - M. trunc garden sep15 (SPAdes) (version 2) | ecosystem: Host-associated > Plants > Roots > Nodule...
CGAAGTTGAAAGAAACACAATCTAAAGACTCAAACCACATCACATGGTCGAAACATGGAAGTGGAGTTGACTGAAAGCACACTCTCAAAGATGTTACTAACTGATGATTGGATTCTGAATATTGCATCCATACGCAGCCACGTGTCACCGCTTAAAAAAAATAAAATAAAGTCCAATAATTTCAATTTATTTTTTACTCATTTTCGTGTCACAGGATTTTGATTGGAGTATTTCATTTTTTTTCTAAAAATAAGATAAAAAAAATACACAAGCAACGTAAACGTAACACATCAATCTCTTTTTTCTGAGTATCTGCACTTTTATTATTTTTATTTTTGTTACCATAATCATCATCACCGATCGTGTGGATCTCTGCAGAAAATTGTTCAGATCTAGGGTTGGTGTTGAATTCACATTCCAATCTTGATATAGGACATAATAAATTCACGCGTTTTGGATCCAAACGCATTGAAATATCGAATCCACGATTCATTTCATTTTTGATGAACATGGAGGAGGCAGTAGTTAACGATGCGGCGTCGTTGGATGTTGAATTGTTGCAGCTTCCAGAAGTCTCTTCTTTGGCTCTCAAGCCTCACATCACCTTCGTTCAGACACTTTTCGATCACTGGCTTTCGCTTCCCGAGACCAATCGTTTGGTATATATTTTTTTGAAATCCATTTATTGTTATTGTTATTGTTATTATTGTATTCTTCATTTGGATCTTATTGTTTATTTATTCATTCAATCAATGGAATGGAGCGGTTACTGTTGGATATTAATAATGGATTAATAATTATTAGCGTTCATTTAAGTGCTTAATTGTAGTAATCATTAGCACTGTTATTAAATAGCAGCTATAGCGTAGCGGAATTTAGATAATCCTGATGTTCTACCTTGTGTTGTGTTGTTCTATCCATTACTTACTTTTTAACAGATCAAATGCACTTTGTCAAATAGCGGCGCTGTAGCCCTATTGCATAGAGGAATTTTAACAATTCGCTATTTTCCTGCTATCGGCTATTGATAGCATTGAATAGTAGTAAAACCCACAAGGTGTGTGTGGGATGTGCATTAATTATTGTTTATATTATTATGTCAATAAAAGATAGCCATCATCATGGGATTCTGTGCATCTATCTCATGAGAAGTGAGAATGCAACAACTTTTCCTAGATATCCTCACCATATTCATTGAGTAATAATGGTGTCAATCGCAGATTGCAGAAAATAGCCGCATTTTAAATTCCGCTAAGCTACAACGCTGCTGTGGACGCTATTTGACAACACTTTATACTTAATCGCGTAGCTTGCTTGAATTCTACAACGCTATAGCCACTATTTGGCAACATAGGAAGTAATGAATTTGAACTTTTATCCATCACTCTCGTTCTGTCTCTAATCATCAGAGTAGTCATTGTAGTTTATTCTTGTAATTAGAAGAGCTATATTAAACCCTTGATGTCTACTCTCCCAAGTGCTATGAATGATGTATAATGTATTGATGATACTTGAAGTGGGTGAATGAGATATTAGTAATCAAGTAGATGCGTTTTTGTTTTTTTATTCTTGAGTTTCTTCTACAAATATGATGCATGCATTTGTGATTTTATTCGTGTCTAACTGGCTCTTTTGTGTAGGTAACATCATTGCTAAATGATGCAAAGTCTGGTGTTCCGTTGAATGTCCCGGGGAATTGCTCGAGTCCAAATGCTTTGAGCAATTCTTTGCCTTCTATGTTTCCTGCTGGCACTGCACCACCTCTTTCACCTAGAAGTTCATCTGGTTCTCCTCGCATCGTGAAACATAGAGTTGGCCCTTCTAATTTGGGTTCTCCTTTAAAAGTTGTTAGCGAGCCAGTTAAAGAACTTATACCTCAGGTGAGGCTCGTTCGATATGTTTGCTTAATGTTTTATATGATAGTAAAGGTTAACTCACTATAACTACATCTAAAAGGAGGATATGATATGCTCCAAAACTAAAAGTGTAAACTAAATCAGAGAAGGTGAATTGATTTCTAGCCTAAAAAAGATACAGCTAAGTTACCCAATGTGGTAATGAAATGGAACCTTCCTTGAAATAATCATTATCAGAACACAGAATTGATGTCATTCAAAGTCTCCTCTCCCGTGGCTAATTGTGGAGCTAAAAGACACACTTAATGTGCCAGCATTGTGCTCCAGGCATATGCACCGAAGGACCACACATTGCCACAAAAAACTTTTCCCTCCTTGTTTTTGCCGATGCTAATGCTATTACCAAATAGGACACATCCAATACTCATAAAAAACTGTATGAACTAGCAACAAATCATTCATATTAATCCCAATACACACGGCTGTCCAGTTTTCCTAAAATCTTTATGTCGTGATGCTTTTTTTTGTGCCTCGTCTGCTAAATGCGCGTGTGTGGGGTGTTTGTCGACTCTCGCCCTCACTCACCCTGTTTTCATTTTATGTTCATGTTTGTAACAAGTAGTTGTGTGCTTGCAGTTCTACTTTCAGAATGGACCTCCTCCTCCCAATGAGCTGAAAGAACAATGCTTGCTTAGAGTTGACCAGTTATTCCCTGATCACTTGCATGGTCTGCAGATACATGGTAAGATATTGCTAATAAATGGGTTATAGCCTGATAGGCTGGTTGCTTACTCGGGATTTTTTTTCTTTCCAATTAGCAGCACACTTTAGCTGTTTAAGCAATCACAAGCCCTCCTGATTTTGAATAAAATTAACTTATTTTTAACCTTTCCAGGAGAAAAAAAGCGATTAAAGTTCACTCTGTAACATACAAAAGAGTTGTAATAATAGCTCAGTTCTGATTTTCATTTTTCTATGGTATGTCAGAATTCAAGTCAGTTACCAAGGAAGTATGCAAGCTGCCATCTTTTCTTTCCACATCTCTTTACAGAAAGATTGAAAATGGAGCTGGTATTGTGACAAGGTTTGCACTTTAAACTTTTGTAGCACAACTTTCATACTTCTTTGTTCCATGAATGGTGGTACCCAAATTTAGTTGTTTGGCTGGTTAATAGGTTGTTGTCTCAAGTGTTGTCAATTACGGGTCACGGAAAATAATGGGTTGTTCAAATTCTGCTATGCAAAATTGCTATAGGTTCTATTTGACAAAATGTTGTACTAGATAGAATATTGTGCAACAATAGCGGTCTGTGGGTTTAATTTCCACTACACTATAGTGCTACAACGCCGCCATTTAATAGCACTGGTTATTTCTAGATACTGTCTGCCTGAAATACCATAACAATTGTTGTGTGCTAATACTAAATAGTATTACTGATTAAGTGATTATTTAGAAAGGAGAAGTACTCTTAGGAATATACTACGACTTTATCCCTGATTTAGAAATTGCTTGAAAATAGACATATTCATATTGAAGTTATGTGGCTGTGTGAATCTGGAAAACTAAACATCTTAAGTTTAATATTGAACCTTTTGTGGCAAAACTTTTAATACTTTTGTAAATATTGAATTCGGAATTCTGAAAAAGATTCCCATTTGTCATCTCGGCGGTGCAGTAAAGGAAACTATTGTCATTTAATAATGAAGGGGCACATTAAAGAAAAAAAGGAAACTATTACTACCTCTGTCCCTGCATGTCAGACCCCTTTTGCAAAATTTTCATGTCCCTTTCGATAAGGCCCTCTTCAAATTATATGATACATTGAAAAAAATTTCTCGCAAAAATACCTCTAGTTAAATGAAGTGAATTAAAAGAGCAACAATTTCTATTAGAAATCTAAAACTATTCTAGAGAGAATGTAAAGTGGTAAGTTATGAATTAATTGTTGTATTCAATCATTGAATGATTACAAATTACAATGAATGATGAATCTATTTATAAATTTAGGGTTTATTATAGATTCATCAATAGGCACAATGTTGGTCAGTTAGTTGCATTTTGTGACAAGTCCATACATGTAGTGTAGGGTAAGCTAGTTGAAGTTGACTGGATTGGCTGAGTATGTCTCTGCTGGTACGCGGTTTGGCTGAGTGTGTCTCCGTGGGCCTGCTGTACTTGGTGCTAGACAAGAAGCTAGTCTTGCAAATAGCCGTTTCATTTCTATTGGGCAGTATGCCAATGGATTTCTTGCTTGAAAGATCTTATGTATTATTATTAATAAAGTTAACTTGCTTAACACTTCCCTTCCCTTCCCATCCTATAAGGATTTTAATTTAATGGTCTTGTTTGCTGTAATTATTATTTCTTATTACTCATGCTTTAATCTTTTGATGTGATGTTCCTGTAGGAAATCATTTAATCTTTTGATGTAATGTTCCTGTAGGAAAGCATTTATCGATTATTGGATTAATGGAAACATGTTGACGAGGGATATAGCGACCCAAATATACACAATTTTGAAGCAACCACAACTCAATTACCTAACTCAGGTTTGTTGCTTCGATTTCTTTTTTCTTTTCTGCTTTCCACTTCATTTATTTCTCGTCACCTTGAGATTACATTCCGTTATGACCTGATGATATCTATCAATATATCATTTATTCAATTCCCATTTGATAGTAAATGACTTACCTTTTTATGGTCAAATTTATTGGTTTTCTTGGCTTTGATATTATAATCACATCCATCTTTTTATAATTGATATCAGGATGATTTTAAACCTATACTACGTGAGCTTTTGGCAACTCATCCCGGGCTGGAGTTCCTGCAGAGCACACCTGAGTTTCAAGAGAGATATGGTTTGTCTTCTATCTTTGCTATAGCCGTGCATTTAGAAGTTCATCAAATTGTAGAAATCAGAAAAAGAAATTGAGGTTCTCACTATACTCGGTTTCGTAAAAACACTTTGGGGGTTATTACAAGGCACTGATTGTGTCCCTCTACCTTAGAGCAGTTTGTGATGGTTTGTTTTGTTATGAAGGGTTAAGTTTAAAATGCAGCAGTTTTCTGGCAGTGTGAAGATTTACTTGGTTTCTGACTGATAAATTAGACATTCCATGCCCTAGAAGAGTTGTTTTCTGTGCTAGGTTCACTGAACTATCTTTTTCTCTTAATTCGACCCTAATAATGGATTCCGACTTCGGATAATTATTTATGGTTTTTATACGTTTTGTTGAAAACAAGATTATCCTCCTCTGGTTATACGTATTTGATATTTTTGGAAAGTAAAAAAGGGTGTGGGGTGCTCTAAGCCAGTGTGTAAGTTTCTTAATGGATTCTTGTGCACAATCTTCGACATTATGTATTTCATGCATATATTTTTTAAAAAAATTATTCAGTATTTTGTTGGTTGCTGTCATGTATCTATCCAATTTTTTCCTACAAACATAACACGCTACTCCACCTTTCGAAGCAGTGGTCATTGGTTGCATATACTAGATGCTCTTTAACCGTTGACTTTTCTCCTACCTAGCAACCCACTTTTCTGCCAACTCCATTTGTTAATCATCTTTACACTTTTCACACTCAATAGTCAATACTAGTCTTGTCTCTTTGTCAGTGGTGCAATGTTCTCATGTACTTGCTTTTTCAATGGCCCAGCTGAAACCGTGATATATAGAATATATTACTACATCAATAGATCAGGAAATGGCCGTCTTACCCTGAGGGAGCTGAAACGTGGAAATATTATTGATGCAATGCAGCATGCCGATGAAGAAGAAGACATCAACAAGGTTTTGAGGTAGATATACCGATTGAAAATGTCATTACCATGAACTTCAATAAATGACCTTGGTTTCTTTCTTTCTCAAATGAACTCAATATACTTAAATTGAAATGCAGTAACTGTTTTTGCCTTTCCTTAATATTATCTGCAGATACTTCTCTTATGAGCACTTTTATGTTATATACTGCAAGTTTTGGGAGCTGGATACAGATCATGATTTCTTGATAGACAAAGAGAATCTTATCAGATATGGAAACCATGCACTTACCTATCGAATTGTCGATAGAATATTTTCTCAGGTCGGTGTAGATAACAATATTGTGTGTTGCTTTTATCTTATGATTTGACTACAGCTGTCTTCAGCTAGATACAGTCTGTCCACTATTTTATATGATTTATCAGATCGTTTGTTGACAACTCATATTTGGACTCTATTATCTCAGGTTCCAAGAAAGTTTACTAGTAAAGTTGAGGGAAAGATGGGATATGAAGATTTTGTTTATTTCATACTATCAGAAGAGGATAAATCATCTGACCCAAGTCTTGAGTATTGGTATTTTGTTTCCCATATATTTTTCTGATTTCATTTGTTCGTTTATCCCCTCCGTTAATATGTCCCCGGATTAGTTGCTGTGAAGTTGCTAATACTTGGGTTATGCATTATTTTAGGCATGGGTATAACATGTTTTATTTGACTTAGGCTTTGGACTGTGCATATGCATGTGCACTAGTCCTTAGTTGTCTGAGAGAGAGAAAGTTGGGATGTAAACAATAAATTTTGTTGCTGAAACTTCACCCCAAGCGAAGTGCAAAAGAAAACAAAGTTTCAGTTTTTTAGAAATAACGTTCTAATTTAGTTTTTTCCTTCTGGAAATAACAGTTTTCAGATATGATGTACTAAAATTGTTTTATTTTTGAAACAGTTTTTGAAAGGAAATAAAGGAGCAACAACATTTTGTATTGTAGTGCAGTTATTGACAATAGTTTTCTTGAGTTGTTTCCTTGTTTTCAACTACTTCAAAGTACAAAAACCAGTAAGAAAGAAAAACTCACCTCATATTGGCATAGTAAAACAATCTCTTAATTTGTTCTTTTAAATAACTTTTGAATTAAACACACATCCAAACTATTTTCTTCAAAACACATGGTTCCCCATCTACCAATTCACTAGTGTCTTAAAGAGCAGTGAGTATGATATCATAAGCTTTGTACAATTGGGTAGTATGCTTGAGAGGAGCGTCAACAAAAGGCAAAGCTCTGAATAAGACAGCAAAGATGGATTTATCTAAAATTGAGCTTCTAGGTAGACATGGACGAAATGAAAGAAAGTTGAATATTTGATGCATTTTCATGTTTATTTTTGAAAAAGCCTTTCCATGTTTGCAGTTTTTTTCACTTCCGTCTATTTTTCACCATGCCCGCAAACATGCCCTGATGAAAACATTGGCAAATTAACTCCGTTGGTGCTTATTAGCTGTTGACTTTGACTTTGTCATGATTAGGTTTAAGTGTGTTGATTTGGATGGGAACGGAGTTCTAACACGGAATGAACTGCAATTTTTTTATGAGGAGCAACTGCATCGAATGGAGTGCATGGCTCAAGAACCTGTGCTTTTTGAGGATATATTGTGCCAGATAATTGACATGATTAAATCCGAGGTTTGTTTTTCAATCTTCCTTTTATTGATTGTTTGTCATTTTTTATTGTGTTGTTGGTAAGTCACATTAGGTGGAAAATGATGCAATTCTACTAAGCAGTTAGACAGTTCGTTTGTTGTCATGGAAGATGACATATTCCAATATGCATTTTTGGTTCCTCCCTTTTTATCCTCTTTCTTTGTCATTTGTTTGAGTTCATATTATTTTTTGAACTTTATATGATATCTTTCTTTTTTCTTTCTGAATTTTAAAGTAAATTCTTCATTCTGCAGAACGAAAGCTATATCACTCTGCGTGACCTGAAAGGTGGTAAACTCTCGGGAAGTGTTTTCAATATCCTGTTCAATCTAAATAAGTTCATGGCCTTTGAAACTCGTGACCCATTTTTGATTCGCCAGGTGCATGAATATTCAATAGAAGTTTTTATGTTGTTTAGTCATTATGATTGGCTCTTGTTGTTGGCTAGGTTTGACCTCTTTGGTGTATGTCATGTGTGAACAGGAACGCGAGAACCCTACATTGACGGAGTGGGATCGCTTTGCTCACAGAGAATATATTAGGCTTTCAATGGAAGAAGATGTAGAGGATGTTTCTAATGGAAGTGCAGAAGTTTGGGATGAATCACTAGAGGCTCCCTTTTGACATCTTCTATGTAAGTTGCAATATGATGGAAGAAATCCACTTTTACTTTGCATTACATAGAAAGTTGTTTATTTATTACTTTTATAAGTATTTGACTTGTATTTTCGAAATGCTTTTAGGGTTACTTGTTAGCACGACTATAAGAACAATTATCAACTATCCATTAACTAATACATCATTTTTACATTCCATCTCACTTCAAGCATTGTACATCAATACAGTATATGAAAAGATATCAACGTCCTAGATCGGATGGCTGCAGAGAGTATAGAGTCGGGTCAGCTTTGCGGCCCAATTTGTCCCTGCAAAAGTGGGAAATTCCAATCTTTACAATGGAATGCATTTTGGATGGGTGCAGGCGGAAGCAAAGATATCCAGATCTGCTGGTAGTGTCAGACATTGGGAATTTACCATGGAAGTTTTGTTGTTCGTACCAATTGTCCATGTAAATTGAGGACATTTTATTAGAGGCGATTAAGCCCTCAAATAGAATTAAATTAAATTGACATCATTGGGTATTCTTGTCATAAGTAACGATAAATTTAGATGGTTTAGTCCCTTAGCCTATGATCAGTTTACTTGTAGATTACATTTCCAATTTTTTCCGTTGTCTACTATGTCATTTGATGAATTTGCATTTCGTTTTAGCCTTTTAGGCCAATTAAAGAATTTAATAGTGTAATGCTCCAAAAGGTTTTGTTGTCTCCATAATAATATTTGCCCTCCAACCTTCAGCACATTGGAATGAACATCCGTCAACTGCATCATTGTCGGAAGGGAACAAACTTATGGTGTTGTAATTCAGTAAAAAATTAATTTGAAATCGGAAAGAAAGTGTATGAAATCTTCAATGAAAGATAAGCAAATTGCGATGTAGTACTAAAAATACAAACAATACATATCTTCGGCAACCCAGTTCAGGTACAACGGTAGGAATGGAAATATTTTCGTCACTAGGGTAATGGAAATGTTTTTGTCACTTGGGTGACAGTGACATATTTGCCGGATGATTATGGCTGTTTATAATATTAAACATATATCATTTAATATTATTACCGATGTTCCGAGAATTTACATAATTTACAAATAAATGAAAGAAAATAAATAAATAAGACTTATTTATACATTAATAACAAAGATATCATACTGAAATTGTTTTAATTTTTTTTTTTTTGGATTCAAATAAAATTAAAGATATGTTTTGAAATTGTTTCAAAAGATATATATTTTATTTAAAAATATCCAAGATGTATACATAAGTGAGTCTATAAATAGAACTCATATGGTACCGAATAATATACCACTTCTCTAAAATCTTAACTGAAAAAAAAATCCTAGTCTCTTTGAAGCTCTATTGAGAAGGTCTTTTCGTGTGAACTGAGTAGAGACATCTCTATTTCTCTTTGCTCGTGATTGAAAGCGTTTCAACAACAATATTTTGCACTTTAAGAGGTAACATTCTTCTCTCTAATTCATGACAAATTTGTATTGATCAAAAGAAGAGAAAGTAAATTTTACTTATCCGTTGCTTTTTATATCACGATTTCCCTTCGTATATGTCTCTTCTATTAGTTTTTGGTTATGTTGCATAATTTACATTAAAGTTAATTTATTATTTATCGAGTATTACTTAAAATTTGTGTATATATATTTTCTCTGTGGGAGTAAATTTGTGTATGTGAATTGCTTTAAATTTGTGCAATTATAACTTTGATTAATTATTCATGATAGTATATATCAGGTTGTTTACTTTTTTTTTTGAGGGGTTGTTTATTTTTTTTATTTTTTTTGAAGGACGTTGTTTATTTTATTGTCATCATGTGAAATAAAGAATACATGGTTAGTTGCATTTGTATTATATTGAGGTTATAATTTGGGAAATGCTACATGTGTCCTTAGGGCACATATTACGCCTAAGACATTAAAGATAAAAATTATGTATAGTTGCGTCGATTATCCAAATATAAAAGTTACTTTCTTCAATAAATATTTACTATGTGTGGAATTCTTAACATGTTTTTTTAATAATTATTTTTTTTGAATAAATATTTATTATGTGTGGAATTCTTAACATATGTCTTTAGGACAGTTGTTATTAGCATGACCCTTACAATTTTTTTTTGCATCATATTGTTTTTTCGTTCTTTTTTTATAGATTTGATAGACAACAAAAATTGAAGAGAAACAAAAATATTTGATAGCTTTTTATAGATATTTTTTTTTGAACGTTTTATAGATAAGTTTGGAGACATTATAGATATAGTTTCATAGACAAAATATATACCGTTGATTAGACCAAACATATTGTTTATACCGTTGATTATACTGTTGACAAAATATATCCCTAGCCTCTAATTTTTTATTTTTTGACAAAAATATTGTTTAGACTTGAGAAATTTTGTTTTTGCCTTACCCTATAAACCCTATTTTTATTTTATCAAAACCCTATAAACAGTACTTAGTAGAGTTGTTGCAAGGTTTGATAAGCACGCTAGGGCTACAGTACAGAACACAGTTTGACTTGCTGATCTTAGGGATGACTGAAGAAGCAATTCATCAGTTCCTTTGGATGTCGGAGTTTCATCATTCATGGAAGTATGATACTTTTTCTTTGTTTTCATTTAACCATTCATCTAGTTTTGTTTTAACTTTTTACTGCAACGAGGTTGCTTATGCATATGATTCATACAGAGGAGAATTTCATATACGCAACAGACAAGGGATCATTGAAAGCACCTATGATAGGTTTCAGGCTCATCTATCGACTTGTCCTGCAGTCGAAGTTATTAATATTGTGTCCAGTCTTCCAAAGAATATTACACTAGATGAACTGCCTCGATCGAGTATCTGGCCGTCTCAATTTACGAGAGCTCAAGTAACCAAGGAAGATATTGGTCTCTACTTTTTTGCTGAAGATGTTAATAGGTTTGTTAGACATTTCTTTTCTATATATAATGACAAGATTAGTTTTATTCTGTCTACTATTAATTTTTTTTAATTATATATATTTTTTACTTTTCACAGCTATGATACACAAGTAGTAGTTTGATGAATAAGATGATCAAGGATGATATGGCTCTAAAAAGAAATTTGGATGAGGCCGAGCTTTTGATTTTTCCATCAAACATTCTTCCCCAGGAAATCCAACGTAAGATATAATCTTTGCGTCATATATGATTTCACTTGAATTTTGAACTACAATAAAGTTCATGTTTCCGGTTGTCTCTCTCTTACTAATCTCTTGCTCTTTCTGTTATCCGTAGGTATGAATGATTCGTTGTTCTTCTGGGGTGTATTCCAAGATCGAAAGGAGAAGAAAGTGGATTCTTCTTTAAAGAGAATGCTGGAGATGAAAGAGAAAGAATTATGGTTGCAGTTGCAGCAGAAACTTCTTGATGAGAAAACAAAGCTATTTGAGCTTGAAATGGAACAAAAGCGGAAATCCCTCATTAAGGAAGTTAGGAGACGGGAGGAAGCCTTAGACTATAGGGAAGCTGAAGTCAACCTTAGGGAAACCAAGGTTGGAGAAAAAGAGCTAGTTTTGACTATGACGGATGAGAGAATAAAGGTTCAAAGCAAGGCACTTGTAAATATGTTAAAATCTTTGAAGGAGATGGAAATGACTCAAAAAATGACATCTGAGAGAATAAAGGTTCAAAATAAGGGACTTGAAAATAATTTGAAATCTTTGAAGGAGTTAAAAAAGACTAAAAAAATAAAAGAGAGAGAGCTGGAGAAGGAAAAAGAGCCAATGCTTGCTGATCGAGAAAGTTTGGAGAATTCAAATGTTATCGCTTCTGGCTCAAACTGTTCTACAAGGCCTGTGTCTCGGCTCCACAATTGCACGTCCAAGCTTTACAGTTTATCTAAAGAAACAGATTCTGTTGGTACTTCATATATGGCTGATACATCCCTCGAGTCCGATGTTAATATAGAAAAAGTGAAAGAGCCTGCGTCATCTCCCAATATAGAAGGACCGCTGATTAATCTTCAAGAACGACAAATGGCTGGCGGAATGGCTCTTGACGCTCCTGATACAGCACACCTCCAATCCGATAACATTCCTAGATCTTTATCCATAGATGACCGCAGCATGGAAAGTTTGACAGGTGGAGGTCTAGATGATTCTCAGCAGTCAGTCCCAAAGGTTGAGGAGGCCAAGGAGTTCCTAGGAAAAACCTCAGAGGAAATAGAAAATGAGAGTTTGCAAAATTGCCATACTGATCATATCAAAGGAAAAAGTGGAGAAGAGTCCAGTCACACCGAGAAAGCTATTGATTACATTACAAGGAAGCGAACACGTCCACAAACTTCTAAGATTGCAGAAAGTGAGCAGAATGCTGCTGATAATGAAGGACATTCCGAAAGTATCACAGCTGGTGGGCGCAAAAAGAAGAGGTCAACAGTTTCTCTACCCACCCTAGTTACAGGGGAGAAGCGATACAATCTCAGGCGGGCTCCACCTAGATACAATCTTAGACCGCGTCAGACGCAAGTTTAGTCTCAGGGTCCTTGTGGTGTGCCAATTGTCGCACTGATTGGCTTGATTGTTAATGTGGTTTCCCAGGTTGCTTCAAATTGAAATATTAGTTAGTCTTTGTTTGTTTGTTTAAAGTCATCTAAATTGATTATTGGAAATAACCTTTATATGAATAAAATGATACAAATATTATTCCTGGTTCTGTATTCATGAAGTTTAGTTCAAAATTATTACATTTTCATGAGTCTTTCATAAAAGTGAGGTGTGGAGGTAGTTCTATAACCATATTTTCTCTGCAGATCATCATAATTCCTATGTTAATTGATTAGTCAATGTTATTTCTACATTTCTGTAATAGTGCATGTTTGGTTTGCAATTTAAAAACTTCAAGTCTTTGGACCCGAAGTATAGTGTATGTTTGGTTTGCAATTTAATTGAGATGATGTTACTCGTTTTAAGAATGAATGTCTTTAATTTCATTTTTCATTTGTTCCTGCATATACAAATTAATTTTATTAAGTTACAAAGATATAGAATTGTTTAAGGTCTATACTTTTCCGGTTCTCATTTTAAGAAGCATGTCTTTAATTTTATTTTTGAAACGAAGTGAAATGATAATTTGTTTATGTATAGAAGTAATACTTCTGTGAACATGAAAGAGAGCTTTTTCACCATTCAAAGTCAGGTCCGAGTCGGTTCACCTCTGATTTTTATTCACCTAATCTTTCAGCTGCTATCGACAACATCGTTTCAAGAATCACAATCATTAAAGATGCAAACAGACCTTTCGTTTTTGAAACGAGTACAAGTAGTGTGGCAGTCTAAGACCAAACATTGCATGTATACTTCACTTTGAAGAATACTTTTTTCCAAATAAGAAATGCTGCCATTTATGCCAAGACCCAACCATAAACCAAACTAGGTAAGCACAGTTATCATAATTGCAACTTCAAAGGATGCATAAAAAATGTTGATCCTGCAATAGAGTATAAGAAAAAGAGAACCTTTTAGAACTGAATCCATTGCTTTCCTCTATTAACTTGATTGAAAGTTACTCATAAAAGATGTGCAGTTCAATTAAAACTCATCAAAGTGCAATAACAACATGATGTACATCAAATAAGTAATTAACCAAGGAAGTAAGCAAAATAAATCTACTTGTGAATGAACATAGAAAAAAACAGAAGAATTACAAAGATAAACTTCAACATCCACCAAAAGTCATAAAATTCATCTTTTATTTTTGGATTTCATAGTTGATTACATCATTTAAACATGAAAATTAATTGTGATTTATCATTCTTCAACGATGAAATTCAATTTTTAGTACCTATAATTATTATATGAATAATGTAGACTTTTGAAACAACCTCATCACCTCCAACCTAAATGGAAAACTACTCGGCCAACACCATCCACAATGCCATGCACACCGCTAGGTGAGAAGTGGACAGGCATAAATAAAATAAAAAATTGTCAAAAAAGAAATCAAAAGACTTAACCTGCATTAATTCAAACTTAACATGCAAGCTTATCATATTAAAATAACAATGAAAGAGATTCACTAAAGTTTGTAGTTAGTATTTAGTTTCTTAAATTATGTGGATTTAAATTTGAAATAGGAACAATTCACTACGATAGGAAGTAGGAGGAACAATCATTAACAACAGAAATAATATTGGACACTATGAAAAATCATTATTTTAACCTTATATAAAAAAATACTGAGTTTTGGTGTAACATTTTTTCTTTTCTAATTTTACGTTTCACTTCATTATTTTTTATCGTACTATTTTATCATTCTTTGCTGATAAAAGCGGAAAAACGGACACATTAGTGTTCGCCATTACGCTAATAATAAATAAAAAACAATTATATATACTAGTGTTTAGACGGACACTCCCATGTCTATATACACACCTTCTTATCTTGTAGAATATAAATTTTGATAAGAATATAGATTTTAATACTCCTAGAATATAAATTTTGATGACTTCTAATTTGTAACAAACCATTCTTATCTTTTTCAATTACGCCAACAATATAACAAATAAAATACAAAAAACTTTAGTTCGGAATCTACAAATTAATTAAAGTTCCTTTTACTTTTAATCGATAGTCATCCATACAACGAAATTTAATAATTCATTCAAAACGAAACTTAAATCTTCATAATACAGTAACAAACCTACAAAAAAGGTTAAAAGAGAAAGCATCGACCTCTCCTAACAATCGACTTTTGCCTAACTTACAACTTTAGTAAAAAAATAACAACATTATCTTCGTAGCTCCGGTACAACAACGCCTCTGCATCACTGCACCTCAGCTGGCTTGATACTACAATGGGGATTTAAAAGAGCCCACTTCTTCCGAGAAACCATTGATCTTCAACTAATAATACGATGGGATGCGGTGGCAGGTATGTCGATGACAACCATTCTCTCTGGCGACAAGCTTCGCTCGGAACCAGATGCATTAAAACGTTTCAACATAAAGTCCTCCTCAAAAAAGCAAAGACATGAGCGACAAAGACATGAGCGACACAAAGGACAGCTAGGGTTTGAACGAAGCCAAACGTCAATACAATTGAGATGGAAAGTGTGGGAGCAAAAAGGAAGTATACGAATGTGATCATTATCTTGGTATTCCTCCAAGCAAACGACACACTCACCACGAGGTTCTTCTTCTTGTTCAGACTTATTAGTGGTGTAGACGAAGGACGGAATAGCATATATAACAGACTCATCTAAGCCATGTGGGGCTTCCTCCTCCTCCGTTGTTGTTGACTCGACGTCATATTGAAGGGATTCCATGTCACGGTGGAATCGGAGGCAAGTGTGGAGTATGATTGAAGCGATAAGGAAGAAAAGCGATGCTGAAAGAAACGAAAACGAGACAATCACCAGAATATCAAAGATATAATTATCCATTGTAACGGGGAGGCGATGAATAATTATATTTATCGTTACGGTGTTATGTGAGGGAAGTAAACTTTTGGTTTATTATGAATGAACGGGGTTGTGTGGTTTTAGAGTTTTGATTCAATTTATAACTAATTAAATAGCTGTATCAATCACAAATAAAATTTCCACCGACAAAATAGCTATATCTCCACTAACTAAAACTAACTAACTATATCTCCAATGAAAAACAAACTAAACGACAATTATATTTTATCAATGAATCTTCCGTAACAAAATTTAATTTAGATTTAATTATTTTTTTAGGCAAAATGGGAGCGAATGGAAGACCATTTGCTAACCCATAGATAGATTAAACATGAAAAGTTACAAGCAACTGGGAACATAAACCTGATCCGATGAACAAAACAAAAAAACTGAAACAACCCAAAGATGTTGCAGCCCAGCCCAAAGAGGGTTCAATAAACAACAAGTGCACAAACGCGCAACACCGGTACAATCTAGCGAGTTCACGTATGGACTCGAAACTAAATTGCTAAAAAAATGGTGATGCACAAATGTACACGAGCAGAAACTTAAAACGAATTCAAGCAAACTTGAACTTTTTACTTATGGTGATGAACCCTATCGCCAACACGATAACAACAAATCCACAACCAATAACACACTAGCTAGGATCAAGGACACGAAGTTAACATTTCTGGCCAAACCATCTGTATCCTCTGACACGTGAGCAATGCTTGAAACAAACATATACCACATGCTCATACACCCTGCTCCACCATGAAAGAGGCCAAGAGAGTCAGCGAAGGACAAAACGGATCTGCAAACGAAACTGAAACCGGATCTACACGAACTGGCTTAGATTTAAATATACAGCTTGTTTATAGGAAAGTTGAAAACTAACTCCTTACGTAAATATTTTTCTACAAATTTCCTCTTCATATTTTCTTTTTAAAGTTCAGATCTAATTAATTTAAACAACCTATATATTGAGGGATTTTGCTCGTTTGACTTTTAGTCTCTAAGTGTGTGTGTACACACACACACACACATATATATATATATAAG
>Ga0209282_1000745_pt1 | contig 16409 bp, 13 predicted proteins | sample Mtrugardesep15_FD_187529 | JGI IMG/M metagenome (GOLD analysis project Ga0209282, IMG submission 187529) | Root nodule microbial communities of legume samples collected from California, USA - M. trunc garden sep15 (SPAdes) (version 2) | ecosystem: Host-associated > Plants > Roots > Nodule...
GTGTGTGTGTGAGAGAGAGAGAGAGAGAGAGATCACCTGGGTAATATCATTATAACTACGCCCAGCCAGTGTATTGAGTTGCATTAAATATTCAAAATTGCTGATCTGCATAAGGGAAGTACAAAAGTCATACATAAGAAATGAGAATGAGATATGTATTATAAGAAATTGAGTATGAGATATAATACAAACTATTTTTCTTCATCAATTAAGAATCTTACCTCCCACCTAGCCCAGCGCTCCATAAGTTGAGTTCTTTTCAAAAGTTGATCAGGCCTCTGCAACAAGGAGGTACTTCCTTTAGGTTTTTGAGCCACAACATACAGCATAAAAACTATACCACAAAATAAAATATAGCAGGGACACAAATGTACAATAGCATTAACATGAAAGTAAAATGTTTTCGCCTTCATTAGTATTTACTTTTACTGTAAGCCCATGTGCAGAGAAATTTACACAAATTAACAGTCAGAACCTGTATTACCTGAGTAGCCAAATATATATTGTTTAAATGAGGAGGCCGTGCTTGAACAATTGCTCGATATGCATTTCTTCGCCCTTCACTACTCTAAAGAGAAATTGAACGGGAAATGTAAGATATATATTAAACCATTATTCAATCTCTACCTACCAGTTTAAGAATTTAGAGGACTATATATTTAGCATCTAACAAACTTAAGACCAAGGTGTCATGAATCAATCCTTGTCAGCCCCATTCTTCATAACTAAATCTAATTTCAGAACAAGGTACAATGGGTCTGTGCATTGCCCATTAAGCGTTCAAAATTATGTCAGCATTGAGAATGGTCCTAGAACCAAATGGACTTTTACTTCTTTAAAAATAGAAGGAAAGAAACTAGCATATGCGAGAAATTATACCCCAAAATCAAAAAAGAAGTTTGAACGGTCCACCATAAATAGCTCCAGAGCACTTCTTCTAAGGAGGTACCTATAAAGGAACTAACACTTGTAAACCACTAATAGCGGGTATATTATTCAGAATTTGTACATTGCATATGAACAATAGTTTTGACAGTAATAAAAACAATGAAGCAAAAAACTTAATGAAATTATACAAAAAGGGAAGGTGGCACTTCAAGAGAGACAAGTATTCAACTCTTTCAAAACTATAGTAAATAATACTATGAATGAGATCAAAACAGCTCATAGACAAATATCAACTACATCAATGGTTCAATGCACGTCCAACATATAACAAGGGGGCAGTGGCCAACCACCCACTATCAAGATTCATATTAATCAATCCATCTTCGTGTCCAGCTCATGTATACTCACTCTTACCGCACTCAAGATGACAACAAAATAATGTGGATAGTAATAAAATCAAAAAATTGAGCTCACCTCCGACTATATATTTGATGGAGAGATGACATTAACCAGCTACGATCCTTTTCTTGGTTCCCTGCCTCAAAACTGGAATGAAAACCATCTGTTGCAGCACTGGTCTCATTGCTATAGTTATCAACTATAAAATTTATCCTCCTACTGGTGACCTATAACAAGAGTATACTGCTTCGTATGAGTGAAATTATCATACTTAAGACAAGAAAACTGTTGAAATTATCGGGTTTGGGAAGGGATGGTGACACAAAGAGAATATAGTTACATAATATGATATAAATGTATATGGAGGATTGTAATGTGCTGTGAAACAGAGTAAAACTGTGTGAAAATCATCTTTTCCAAGGTTGCATTGGGACCCCTTGTCATATGGGATTGAATCCTGATATCCACGATTATTTTTTTTCCTTTATTTCCTCGTTTATAGTTTTGGGTAGCTTATGTTAAAGCAATTGCTGTTTTTTTCCTTGAATCACGCCCCATTGACCTTTCCAGTTATTCATGTGTTTATTATGTGGTTGAAGAAAAAAGCAGCGAAACCATTTTCAAACCTCTGTTTCCATTAAACCACTCAATAGTTCTATTTTTACTAAAATAAAACCCCTAATCAAAATTAAACAAGAGAAAAAAATAACTTCCTAAATAGCATAAACTGTCCTCATGGATTGTGCATCGTTCTCTGTCTCTAAGGTTCCTTATATTGTAGTTATTCTAACTGTATATATAAGCAAAAGATCATCATACATCTTTCCCACAATAAGAAACATTAAGTGCAAAATTCTTCATGCTTCATAAATTCTCTTGTATGTCAACTCATCCACCTCAGTATGCTCACATAATCACATTTTGCTAAGTGGCTATGAAATGCAGAAGATATATGGCGATACAGTACACATTATCGACAATTCACATAAGAAATATCATCGCGACAGTTTCAGTATCAAATGGAGGAATTCACATTCATAGCTTGATACATACATTTTAGTCAAAATTATAATAATTTCTAATTTAGGCCCATAATACTTACTTGGAAGGTTCCCCGTATGACTTTAAGTGGTCGGACCATAGATGTCGGTAACTCGAGAACAATTCTTTCATCAAGTTCGCTAGGAACATACCCAGGTGCAATGGCTGAAGAACTCTGATCAATGTGTTCATCACTTGCATGTTGCGGACCACTGGATTCTAAAGATGCCTGAACAGATTGCTCTGCTGATTCGGAAATTCTAAGCTGATTGTCTCCTTTATTTTGAACATCATCAACCCTATCAACTAAATTCTCAGCATCAACCTGTTCTTCATCTTCATTGACTGCCTCCAATGAGATTGCTTCGGCAGACAAAATCGGAGTGCTCTGGTCATTTTTCTCTTCAGAGTATTCCTCATAATCAGCCGCAGAACCTAAATGATCAGATCCTTGATAATTCCTCCTCAAACATCTTCTCATCCTGGAAGAACTTTCCATTAAATCTAGTTTCCAGAAAACCTACAAAATAAAAAAATAATAATAAGCATGATAAAGTGAACTCATACTTTGTCGTTTGATTAAATGTTAGCAAGAGTAAAACTTGGCCAGATAATATATCCTCCAATTATGAGCAAAAAAGAATGAAAACAGAAAACAAAAGAAAAACAAGGAATCAGATTAGTTGAACAGTCATATTGTTCAGCAAAACAAAAAGCCCCATACAAATGCCAGCGACACAATACAAAAAGCTGATTTTTCTGTCTTAAAATTCTCTGGTTTATTCCAAAAACGAACATGAAACAACAGCAAGCAACTAAATGCACATCTCCCTGAAGACACATAAAAATTTGTGTTTGGTAATGACAATGTGAATATAATAACATACAAGAGGCGGACTGTATAAATTATCTGCGGAAGGCCCAAAAAGACTTCTCATCTCTATTAATTGGTGAATAAGTTTGCGCCATGCATGGACTCCGGTACTGATTCGATGTCGAGTAACTATGTCCACATAAGCACGCCTGTCAACCTGGCAAACATAAAATATTTAACAAGCAGCTTCTCGAATAATCTGCATGTCATAGAAACAATTAGCAAACGAACCTCAGACCGTTGCATATTCCTTGCTAGTGCAAAACTGGCTACAAGAACAGCAATATATTTATATGAAAAAGCATTAAAATCTTTCCCATACACCGACTTTGTACCAACTGGCTGCAAACATTCCATCCAGGCAACTCCCATTGCTTCAGAAACATTCCACCGGTTGACCCTCTCCATATCACTAGCACTCCTTCGTTGTGCAGATGTAGCCATTGCAACAGCACTAAGACCTCTTCCCGAACCAATTTTTGCAAATCGCTCCAGATCACGAGCAGCTGCCAAAGCAGCAGCTTTCGCAGCTGCTTTGTCCTTGGGAAGAGGTGGTGTTTTGTTAGAGATTTCCAAAGGTCTTTGAAAGCTTGAAAATGTATGAAGTTTAGTTTGTTTGCGTTCGAGCAGTGAAGTATCACGCCTAAGATGGGAAGTTTGAGCAGGAGCTTGGCTTTCGCCACCTGACGCACCGGCTGCAATCATCGCCAATGCCATTGCAGCAGGTGGAGATGCAAAAGCAGCAGCCCAGGCAGGAGATATCATTGCGAGAGCAGCCTGAAGAAAATAACAATTATCAATTACACACCTAAAATAATGCAGCAAAATCATGTCAATGAATACATGTGTAGGGTTTATTAGAATCAGAAAGATAGAGGATAGAGAATCCTTCAGCTATAAAAACAAATTCATAGAAACGGGTTTAATAAGATCAATCGGTTGTTAAGAGTTGCCTAATCCCTTTGCATATGGGAAATACTGATCCCCGAAAATAATCCATGTGGTAAGACCTAAGAGAAGACATACAAATAATTCTATCCAACGCAAATTTAAAGGCAATAACCAGACCCTTGAAAGATATATTTCTTTTCAACAGAAAAAATATAATCCTGTACAAACAAACATTGACACGATGTATTGTTTTCCTTCTTGTTTATCTTCCTAATACCAAACCCTTACACTCCATTTGATTGGCAAAGAAAGTATTATTTTTAACGCAAAAGGGCATGCATAAGCATCACAATAATGACTGCAATTCCAACCAAGTTACAACCCACCATAAGTTTATTAAAAATAGAGAAAAGAGTAGGAAAAAATGAGCATCTGACCCATGACCAACTTATTTGAACCAAAAAATTGTGAGCAAGTCAAAGGAAGTAGGAGAGTTAAAAAAAGAGGGTAGAAAATGAGACGATTTTCTAGTTGTTTGGAAAGAGAGAGAAATGGAAGGAAAAAAATGTAAGTGTTCCTTTTCCTTGTTTGATTGGGTAGAAATTAAGAGGGGAGAAAAAAAGCATATTTTTGAAATGACAAAAATATCCATCAGTAAAAATGAAAAGAGGTAAAGAGAAAAAAAATAGAAAATTTAATATTTTTTGAACACTGAATAATAAGTAATGAAAATTTACTATAAATTAAAAAACATAATTGATTCAACTAAGATTGTGGAATGCAGTGGACATGAAAGGACACCCAAGAGTAACATAACACAATGTCAAAGTAAGAAACGGAACATGTAGCACACACTATTTTCATCTTTTATGATTGAATTGTCTTTATTCCATCAGCTTTATGTTCCCTCATGGGCTGAACCGGAGAAAAATGCCACCTTTTACTTTTCCTTTTTGCGTACCAAACAAAGTAAAATAACAAATTTTCTCACTTTCTTTCCTTTGTTTTTCCATAAAACTAAGCAGTGTGTTAACGTGAGCGTGAAGGTATTGATATAAAACTAAGCCAAACCATTCTTATCACATGATTTAATGTGTGTATTAAAAGGAATGGACAGCAAAGCACCTCAATTGGCAGGGAATCAGCAGCTAATGCACGGTCATCGGCAACAAGAGGATTCAAACCATCACCAGTAGCAAGTTCATGAATGCTAGCCAAAAGCGGGCGCCACCTCCTTAAGACAGCAACAAATGGTGGTAATATAGCCTCAAGGTACTGTTTGCGAAGAGGCTTTTGGTCTCTGCTAACAGCATGGTAAACCTGACAAAGAGTAGAATTATGGTAACTACATCGTTGTATACAAAAAGAAGACATATGAGAAAGAATGAAAATTGACTAGCTGAAAATACAAACCTCAGCATATAGCACGCAAGATGCAACCAAGACTCTTTGCCTCTTAGAATCTGAAATTGGCATGTTGAGTACAGGAGAGAGAACACTGTTGAAATTATAAAATAAAAATTAGAAGACAAGATCAACCCATCAAAAACATCAGATGATGAAAATAAAATATCGAATTATGCAATTAACATGCTAGGTTAATGAAATTTATCTGTTAGAACAGAAACACGCGCACACAATTTTAGCTTGAAGGGATTGTTATACCTCCATAAAAGAGCTGATCGCGGTTTTCTTCCTTCAGAAGCCGCATCATCAATACTTGAATTTCTCATCAGCATATAATCTTCACCATTATCGTCTTCCCTCATTGATAGAAGAACCATTCTAAGCATGCATAAGAATGGTTGGTCACTGTCTAATAGCTGGTACAGTGCAGCCATCCCTCCCATTCCGGTGCCTGATCCTCCACCTATACCAAGACCACCACCGAGTCCAGACTCATCTAGCAATAATGCTTGGAGCATTGCCACAGACTTCCTCACCAAAGGAAGCTCAATCCAGTTTCCATTGGCATCTTTCTCCAAAGTTGACTTCCAAAAATCCCATCCACTTCCCCCACCACCAAATGCAGCCGGATTTTGTGGAAGGCCAACACCATACCATAAACGGCTCCGATATTTCCAGCCATCAGCTAAATCCTTTGCACAGGACCCATGTGATACAAAAGCACACGATACGGATTCATAAGGCTCAGCTGCTGCTGCAGCCGCAATCCTTTCCATCACTGATGTAGGGATCTGACCGGTTCCATCAGCCATTGAAGAAAGGGCCTTCAAAAATCATGAAAGTATGAGTTTCGCCAATATAGAAATATATAGAACAAAAATGACATGAGGAGAAATAGACAAATCAGATAGTAAGGAATGCAAATGGAATGGCAATAAAGACCAAAATAAAGCTTGCACATATTTTCGTAAATCTGAAAGACGAATACAAAAGTTAAGAGATAAAAAGTATAAATAGGGGAATGTTAAAAAAAAATAAAAAATATGTGGAGAATAGAACAGTATGTCACCAATGCATTAAATTTTGGAGGAATAACATAAGCGGCATTGGAGATGCACAAAAAAAAAACAAAATACTTATCTATTTATGACAAGTAGCATGCATGTGTAGTTTTAGATTACTATAAGCTTACATTTCCCACTGAGCCACCGGATAGTGAACTTCGGTTGTCCGCAACTTCTTCAGTCGACTCGTCGATGGTTGACAATGACGTTGAGTGATCGCTTATTGGATACAAAGTAGTAAGTGGAGATGGAGATATATCTGCAGTGCGTGAAGAAGATTGTTTGCTCTGCAACCGTAAATGGTCTTCAACAAGCATAAGTATCACAATGGCATTCTCAACTAAGGCCACAGACAACTGGGCAGCATTATCAGCCTCAGCCTTAGCATCTGTTGGAGACAATCCCTCAGCAGCAACACCAGCCGCAGCTGCAGCAATAATTTGAGTCTGCAGCAAGGGAAAGCTGTATGTAGACGTCATTACTGTTTTTTCTTCCACTTTTAACAAAAATGAGAAACATAGATAATTGTACTTAATCATTTTAGCATATGATTTTGGTATCTATGTGTACATCGGCATAGTAATAGAGATTTTGTTTCCCAAGTGTGATATACATTTCAAAACAAAAATAATATGGCGGAGGAGGTAACAAAAGAAGAAAGAATATCATTACCATGGCATGGCATATCAAGCACGGAACTTTTTATAAGGAAATTCTGTAAAAATAGAAAACATGATTTACCTGAACCTGCAATTCTCTAGCGGCAAAGTCCAACAAGCTACCTAAGAGTCTCCTTTTAAATATAGGCAACGATTCTTCACGCCTATAAGGAAATTGACGCAAAAAAGAATGATTATATAAATAAAAGGAAACCAAAATTGTAAACTATTGCTAGATACTTTCAATCAAGACAAAAGAGTAATATGGTAGTATAAAAGAATTTATAAAACTCTTCTTCATAAACTTTTATAATATGTTCAACAAACATAGACTGGGATTATGTCTCTTGTTAAAATTAAGAATCTTTAGATATTCCTTTAATTGTACAACTTCCTAGATTGATTGCTATTACTCCTAGAGTATACAACTTTTGAGGCTAGTGCTTACTAATTAAGCACTCAATGTATTTTTTGTAAAACCATTATCAATACAAGGTGTGCGATCTCATTGTTTTACATATTTTTACAGCTCTAAATGTTATCTTTGAGTATGTCTCGACGTAATTGTCCTCTTTAAATTACCGTCAACCAATGTAAAACATATACCCGCGCAGCTTCTTCTTATTTTGCCTCATCAAGTTTACAAGTTTCATTAACTTTTATGTAATTTCAAATTTAGCAAAAGCTGATTCAATCAAACTCAAGTGGAACATACAATTTTTCCTGGTATATTTTTTCTTGGCTTCAAATTTTATAATCTGGAAGTCATGATGTTATGAGCAGTTGTGAATACTTTTCCGCATCACCCCAGAATAGTTAATACTTCCTAAACAACTTAGGAAAAGGAGGTCACTTCAAAAAAAATTGACGATGTCAAAAACATTCTGTCAAGAAATGGAGGTCAACTAAAAGCTTAAGTGGTCAAGTAAAAACTGATGAATTGTTAATATACTTAACAAAACCCCCTAACTCAAGGGAGATATAAGGTGGTTGGGGTGGGGGAGTTAAGGAGTGGGGGGATAAGGAGGTTGTGGGTTCAACTCCCACCCACAACAAAATACTAACATTTGCCATTCAAAAAATAAAATAAAAATAACTCAAGCCCTTAGACCTTGAAGCATGGACAGTAGAATGGGCCACCAAACCTAATGCTGAGCAGTTAGAATTAAACTCCTAACCACTTGATCATAGAGCCTCTGATAGCATGTCAAGGACTAACTCTGCTAAAGACTTACGCTGTTAGGTCATAGCTCATGAATGATTCTATGTCCAGACTAAAAAGATAGTACAATGTTTAGCTCAGAAACAATGCCAAACAGCATCAAAGTAAACCAAAAAGAATAGAATACTCAGAGTAGAAGTGATAAGTAAATGCTCAAATAGATCATAATGGATGTATAAACTTACCTTACTCGCTGTTCCCCTGTGCTAGATCCACCTACAATAGAAAGCCACTCTGCACAATGAATTGTTGCTTCGATATCCTGAACAGAGGAGTAACATTAAGTAGCCTGAATCAGCCTGATAAAACCAGAACTAATGCAAGCAAACAGATATGGACGTTGACAATAGAAGTTAAATTCCAACACAATGTTGACTAATAAGTTACATAATATTTCAGCAGTCAATTGTGGCTTCACATACAAACTGCAGGATATAATTTGCTTCCCCTTAATGACAACAATTATGTGATTAGTAAATAGAATATTATAAAATGTCTTAAAACTCAATTTTAATCCTTTGTAGAGAAGTCATTGCTTGAAACCAACAAGTATGGGAAAGATCTAAAAGATTATCTTCTAATCACAAACGTCGAAATGTATGTTATCAATATGACAATTCGGATACATTTTTAAGCCTCGTTGATTCCAGTATTCAAATTACAAATTCATTGAAAGTTCAAGCCCAATTATATGTTAGACGTTCAACAGTTACAACCTCAGACAAAAAACAAAGATTTAATAGAAAAAACAGAGAGCGGGCAAACAAACTATTGCATGTGCACGCTGTCATCAGCAACATCATGACTCATGAAAAAGCAAAATGGACAAGAATTGGAAGTAACATGAACATGAACTATTTCTAAATGAAAGTTAAAAATCCAAACAAATATTAACCTTCCATCCATCCTTTTGGCGCATTGAGTGCTCTAGCATGATAATTAGGAAGTTATGAATCAGGTCTTCAACATCTCCGACACTTGTTGAATCAGACAATTTGCTTGGACCCACCTGATAAAAAAGAGTATGCAGTTAACACGGTCAAAGAATTTACCACAAGAACCACACCCAAAACATATATTATACAAGTTGACATTAATTTAATGCCTGTGAACTTTGTAAAAAGACAAAAAAAACTACGCACGCATGTTATTACCTCATAGTTTGATATCAGGATTTCCAAAATCCATTCAGGCCATTCCTCCATGTTTATCATACTGTTTCTATTTTCAGGATGACTGCAAGCCAAGAATAGAAGATCCTGAAAATAGACACGAACAAGCAGCTTAAAGCTAGGTGGTATAGAAAAAATCCCAAGTAAGAACTGTATGCATCATTGGAAGTCTTATGTTAGACCTCCTATTAGTAAATATTATTAGGCAGATATATGTTATTCGTGGTAGTTAACATATTATTCGGAGCAGTTATGTTAGTTAATCGTGTCAATTAATTGTGTTAGTAATGTTTTGATAGGTGTGTGTATACTGTATGTAACTTTATAAATAGTAGTTTGTTATTTGAATTAAGTGTGGAATTATTTGCTATAAACCGGTTGGTTAAGGAGAGGACAGGCTCTCAAATCCTTGTCAACTGTGTGTAACTTCTGTAACAGTTTCACAAGAAACTGAACCTATCAGTTTCAGCCAGAGGAAGAACCACTACTGCAGTATATGTAATCATTGCTCTTTAGAACATTGTTTCAACAGTATTTCATCGATAATATTCTAGTAAATTCAGTATATTTAATTTATTTAGATAATAGTTCTAACATCTTACTTCTAAAGGTAAGATTTTATAAGAAAACTTTTTATATTGTTGGGCTATATACATGGACATTCATTGAATTAACTATGACATAAAAAGGTAACTAAGACAATAAACAAACAAAACTGCTCACATAGTACCAGAAAAAAAAAAACATTGAAAGAGAGGTTTTGCGGAACTTAAGACACAATAACACCTTATTTTAATTGTTCTATTTGAAAAGGGTGGAAAATATCTGGGAAAAAAGGAATGTGTGAAGATAGATAAAATGGTTGAATAAGATAGTCTCCTTTCTGGTCTGGTCCCATGGTGTATTTGCCAGTGAGATACTATGACAGAACCAACATGGTGTATTTGCCAGTGAGATACTATGAAAGAACCAACATGTTGAACATCACCAATAAGCAACAATAAACGTCAGGTAAAGAAGGTCTTTCAAATACAGAGTGTATAAGACTTTTAAAGGTTTCCCTTTCAATAGAAAAACATGTCAATAGGTCAAAATAATCATGAGTTAAAATAACAGAAAAAGTGGACAAAGTAACAACCTATCCTGTAGTTAGTTTCGCTTTGTACCAGCCTAGGAGAATATACAGTCTTGTGTTTCATCATTATCTTTAACATCTTAAAATAACAGCAAACTTGAGCCCTTAAAATGAGTAAAACGTAAATATGTAACGAGAAAACCAAAATGCTAAATTAAGCAGTCCATCCATGAAGTAGTAGTAAGGTGAACTGAGTGGTTCAAATACATGAATCAAGGAAGTATAAAACACATGATACTGTAAACATCTAATTAATCAAATAAAATGCGATATATAAAACACCATATGCATATGAGAAGTAATGAGATACTACCTGCAATGCCCTGCTCTGCAGTGACCTAGGTGCAAACGGAAGGGAATGCAACAGCACCAATAAAAGTTGTGAATGCTCAAAGCGATGACCAGAATCGTAGAAATTTAGTCCATCCTCTAAGGAAGAGGCGTTGATCTGAAATGAAAAGCCAAAAAAATCAACTAATGAGCATAGTATAGCCATTTCGGCAATTTCATTACAAGATTTTTCAAGGAGGCTTTCATGTTTTTCTGTTTTTATGGGGAATTTTTTGCATTTATATTAGCAAGTTTCTTTCTCCATTCAATTAATGAACTTATTTTTTCTAATAGAAACAAAAAAGATTTAGTCAATGTATAAAAAAAAATTCTCTCCGACAAAAGATGGACTTGTAAGAAGTTAATTCAAGAAACTTGCATGGGCGCGTGGCCACTGTCACAGAATTTCGGGAATGATTTTTTAAATTGCAAACATAAGTGTGAAACAAGACAATAGTATTTTGAACAAATACATGCATCATTGAAACAATATCATGAGAAAAGATTCAAATAATTCCAAACAGAGACATGCTGGGCCAACTTCACAGATGTATGTATGGTATCCCTATATCTTGGATGCCCATTTTCGGGATGCAAAAATCATGCAAATTTAGATACTTTCAGATCCAACGTATATTTATCGGTATTCAGTGGTTTTAATTACAATCTAGAACAACAGTATACGATAACAAAGTATCCCAAAGAGGAACACCAATGGAGTCTTAAAGAATGATGACATAATATCTCATAGAGGAATATTATATGGAGTCTTAAGAATGAAGGTGCCCACAGACACAATAAATCGAAAATGCTCCAAGAGTTATGAGACATTACAAAGCAGAGTTGCAACTTGCTCAAACTGCCTTGCAGTACAGGTGAACAGAGACGATATCTACAAATGTTTTCACATACATGACACGTGAAAGGACACAAGAGCACTGTTGTAAATCGCAGATTGCGGAAAGAGAATTGATATTTGAACATCTAAAATTGTACAACTTATTGGACAACTTATAAAACCAAGTATTAATTTGGTTAAGAGAGAGAAAAGGGAAATTATTATAAAAATGTCATGAGTTGTTTTGCGTGTGATTTTATAAGTTGTCACAAAGGTTGTCTAATTTTAGATGTTCAAATATCAATACTCTTGCGGAAAATAGCCGTAAGTTCAAATTCTGTTATGGAACAACCCTGTAGTCATTATTTGACAAATTTTGCACTAAATCAAGTATCACAGAACAATAGCGGTTTGTTAAAATGTTGCTACACTATAGCCGCTCTATTGACAACACTGCTCAAGACAAGACAGAATAACTAATTTGCTGATTTCATACATTAAATGATAATTCCAGAATTCAGTTAGAATAGGTAGCATGTTGGCAGATCAATATAAACAATACTTTTGCCTAATCCACTCAATGAGAACTAGTACAATTTATAAATGTAAACACATTCATATTTTCAATATTGATGCATATATGCTGGTTATGAAATTATTAACATATAAGATAATCATGACCAAAAACGAAAGATAAGACATACCATGAAAAAACATGGTAATGACATTGAAAATATAACTTCCAAAGGAAAAAATAAAATAAAATCTATTCGGGTAACAGTATAGGAGTAACTGCCACTAATATGTTTTCATTGACATATGCAGTGGGTATATGCTAGAGGAAGTTAGCCATACCGAGGCAGCCAACAAAGCTGTGTAAACATTGTTAGTCATTAGCCTGTTAGGTGCTGCTTGAAAAGCCTTCTGTAAAGCATAAAGTAGAAGAGAAACCTTGTCTTCGAACATAGTACCACCCCTGTCATTGAGTCCAACACCATAAAGGTTGCTTGTTGTATCAGGACTAGCACATGAAACAAATTTCAGTTGTCCTGAAGCTACTAAAGCACCTAAGAGACCTATGATCCCTACAACAATGCCATCACTTTTATCAATGTTGTAGACATTTTTCCTAGCACTGTCAGCACTAATAGATAGACTTATGCCTCCAAGATTCTTGACAGAAGAAGTTTCAGAGGCAAATGCCATCCTGTCGCTGTTAATATCTGGAGAACTAGGATGAGGACTGTTGCCACTGTCAATAGATTGAGAGCGTTTATCATTGTCAAGTATGCCGGCTTCACTTTTATCCTCTGATCCTTCGTCGTCCTGACTTCTTTCAATATTCTCATTACTACCATCAATTTCTGTTTTTTCGAGTTCATGATTCTTTGAGAATGATTCCATTACACCACTATCACCAGCTTTAGCTTCCCTCTGGAGGAGAACAAGAAGAGTTTCTATCCCACCACCTGCTAGAAATTCTTCTGCAAATGTGTTAGCCCTAGATGCATTAGGCTGGACAACCATCCTGTAGAAGAGATGCAACACCCTAGCAACCTGAAAAATGAAGCAAATAATGAACGGGTATAATTTTGTTTAGATATTTAAGAAAAAAATTAAAATCAAACCAAAGCATTATAAGTTCATGTTAAATGTCTCAGACTACATAAGAACCACTAAAAATGAGATTATTAATGCCAGAACATGCATATTACTTGCATCCAATATAATAGCTGGAGCTAGTTCAGGTATGTAGATTTCAGCAAACTAGGGTTTCTACATTGATTAAACCATAACCACCAGGACCAAGTGTGTTGTCAAATACATTTGGTGATGCTATATCTGTGTCATTTGGGAGGATAATCATGGTAATTGATCATGAGCTCCAATGTAGAAGTATGAGTTTTGGACACTGTTCTGAGTTTTTGTTTGAGATTGCCTGGTTGGCATAGTGCTGAGGTCTCGAGTTATTTAAAAAGGAAGTAAGAAGAATATATAACATGAGAAGATTGGAATCTTGTGCATATTTAGGTGCAGCAGAACGGGGGTATGATGATGGAACTGACTGGTACTTAACTAACCTATCAGGGTATGAGTACTGGTGTCACGGCTTTATGTTGTACTGCTAATGACATTGCCTTAGTAATGGACTGTTGGCTGAAGCTGGAGGTGTAATTCTATTAGCATAGTTTTGGTATACTTTTCTTCTTTAACTTGAGTTTGGGCCCTGGTTTCTGTTATCTCAGCAACTGGATTGATTGTATAGTGCATTGATCTAGGCGCTACTTGTGCCTGGGACCTTTGTTATCCAATAATATGTATGTTTCCTTGTCATAAAAGAAAAGGGTTAATAGTGTTTTACCCCCCCTGTAATATAGCTCATTTCTGGTTTTACCCCCTGTAAAATATTTTTTTTGGATTTCGTCCTTGTAATTTGAAGATTTTTGGTTTTGGACCTTCATGAATTTTGACTGTACAAAATCGAAGATATGGCAGGGGGTAAACCTAAATTTGCTCAAATTAACAGGGGGTAAACCGAAATTTTCTCAAATTACAAGATAGTAAACCTAAATTTTCTCAAATTACAGGGGGTGAAATTTTCCATGAAGGTCTAAAACCAAAAATTCTTCAAATTACAAGGATGAAATTCAAAAAAAATATTTTACAGGGGTGAAAACTGGAAATGACCTATATTACAGGTGGGTAAAGCACTATTAACCCAAAAGAAAATGATCTATGTAGCTGACTCTACCTAATGAGAAAAGGCTACAGTGGTTGTTTTTGTTGTAACTTTAGCACCATATCTAACTAACAATGCCTTCTTATTACTCCCTCACAAACAAAACAAAAAAGCAAAAAGCATTCAGTGTCACTACTTTACCTGATTGGGTTGTGGACAGTCAACCATGAATCCAAGTAAACATCGGACATCAGCTGAGACCAGAGAAGGAGGAGCTGCCACTATTAAAAGTTCGACTACCACTAAGAGCTCGTCAACCAATGCATTAATTTCACCCACAGGACGTGTTGCCCCAGCTAGAGAAAAAGAATTCACCGAGTCAATTTCACGAACAATCCAATAACATCGTCTGCAGCCATCAAGAAGCATTTGAATGGCATTAGCATCACGCATTACTGTTGACTCTGTGAAAACCATGTCTGCAAGTGATGATAGAAGCTTCTTTTGTATGCCATAACTACACAAACTCCATATTTTTAAATCTAACAGCAGTGTGGTGAAGAGCTGCACTTTAAGTGTATGGTTGATCTTCTGAGATTGACAAACAGAAACAACAGCAGCAACAAGTTCCTCATCTCCTACGCCCTCATGCTTTCCAACATCAAGTGAAGATAGAGTTTGGAGAAGATAATTCAAAATTTTTGACAGAACCTCAGGCCCTCTACCACGAGACAACTCTTCATTGTTCCTTGAATGTTGAATAGCTATGGATATAATTCTAAATATTGGGGCAGCAAGCGATGTGGTAGCTGAAGAAAGAGATAAATTCCCTTGCAGTGGTTCCAGAGTGTCCTCGTCTATATTGCTTATTGTCACGGGAAGCAAAGACAAGGGACCACCATAGGCCAATGCCCATAAAGCATCCCCTGGTCGCATTCGTGTAGCAACATGGACTTGCCCAAGAACCTCAGCTGGACGTCGAAGCACTCCTGAATCATAATGAAGGGACCATAAGAAAAGCAGAGATTGATGCAGCAAATTAGTCATGTATTGGTGCATAAAAAGAACTTTTGTATTGCTGACAGGAAATACAAGTAATCGTTGATCCCGCAAATGGTTGGTTGTACCATATTAAACACTGGAAATGGCTAATATTGTTCACAGGAAATGGTCTATTAAGAAGATATGGAGAAGTAAAGAAACAATAAAGGAGGGGTACATTACATATAAGTCACAGGCCTTCGCAAACAATTTGTCTATCAGTAAGACTAAAAGCCAAGAAAGAATGAGAAGAAGAATAAAATCAAATAAGTACATATATTCCCTAATGATTTAGGGAGTAGACAATTAAATAACAACTTCACCAGGGAATAGACTTATGACATACAGGCTGGTCAATGATAACTCTATTTTTGTAAACAAATTTGCAACTTGATATGCATAGAAAAATGAGTTTGCAACTTGTTATTGCAGACATAAAAGCTAACCTTACAGGGAATAGACTTATGACATACAGGCTGATCAATGATAAGTCTGTTCAGTAATTTTTGTAAACAAAATTTGCAACTTGATATGCATAGAAAAATGAGTCTGCAACTATATATATATATATATATATATTGCGGTGTATAAATATCCATATATTATAATACAGAAAAACAAATCGGTCAAAATTTTCTAACCCGAAGCACCAGAAGGTGAAGCATCTGGACAGAAACGCCCATTCAGCAAACTAGGATGATAGAGCAGATGAATGAAACCACCAATTTCTGCATCTAGAAGTGCACTCTCCTCTGCCTTGCTCTGTAC
>Ga0209282_1000747_pt1 | contig 16385 bp, 9 predicted proteins | sample Mtrugardesep15_FD_187529 | JGI IMG/M metagenome (GOLD analysis project Ga0209282, IMG submission 187529) | Root nodule microbial communities of legume samples collected from California, USA - M. trunc garden sep15 (SPAdes) (version 2) | ecosystem: Host-associated > Plants > Roots > Nodule...
TTTCGTTTAAATTATTTATATATTAAATTATTTAATTAAAAATTAATATAAAAATATGAAGAAAAAAAGTGCACTAGAAAAATATGGTTCAAATGATCCATTGGATAAAAAATAAACAATAAAAAGTGATCCATTGGATCTTTAAAATCAATTGGATGGACTAGATCCATCCATATTGTTTAATGGATGGATTGATACAATCCATTAAAAATAAAAAATGTTTTATGGATGGATTAGACGGATTTTGTAGTGGATGGATCGGATGGATATGGATTTCATGGATCTAATTGCCACCCCTAGCTATAATAATATGAACAAGACTATTGTTGACACCGTAAGAATATCGAGCAATTGAATGCAGGCCCAAAAGAAACAATTATAATATTTAACGTGTATTGTTAAAAACAGTACCGAACAATAGAATTCAGAACCGTTGTATATGCAATAAGTCAAGCTTATACAACTAGTTTTCTCGTCAACCCATAAAATCGATCGATGTTAAGTTTGGATTATGATCTTCATGACAGGATTGTTAAAAAAGACCAAAAAATTGAAAAGGATACACATACATAAACGTAACAAATAGACGATTCAAGAAACAAATTAAAAGGAGTTTCACTAACATGTTCCTCAAATCAATAAATGATATTCATTTCTTAGTGTTTAGGCAGGACAAACTGTAAAAGACGATCAAACCACAAGCATTCTAGCTGCCCTTCCATTGATCTGCAAACAAAGCTAAATTGAAATCTAAGCGAGTCTATTTTTGTAGAGTGTTGAGAAATGGGAGTTGTTAAGATGAATTACAATTTTAAATTTTACTACGTAAAATCAGCAAATGCCAATGCTAAATATCAAAAACAGCATGATAAAATGGGTGGCACTTTGGTGACATTAATGTCACCGTGACATTAAATCTGAACCACACAACACATATTGCCATTGGATCTGGACCACACAACACATCTAATTTGGCTGTTGTGTGGTCCAGATTTAATGTCACGGTGACATTAATGTCATCAAAGTGCCACCCATAAATTATCTGCTTTGTAGTGCAAGAAAATGTGTATTTCCTGAGAAAGAATTCGTAGAATCATAAGATTCAAACTATCATGCTTCAACACAATCAATACTTAGTGCTAGGAGTTCATATGTTTTATCTTTTGTTACAGCTACCACACTGTCCAATTCAAATGCTTCATTCCCGACATAATGACAACAAATTAAGAGAAAATTTACGGAGGTTAGACTCGTTACCACCAACCAACTTAGACCAACGGCATATTTGAATATTACCACCAATAATCATAGAATTAAGTTGCCACAAGTAGAATAACCTAACAAAAATATGGAACCCATATATAGTAGTCTTTGAGAAGAAGAAAAATCAACTTTTGGTTTCTCACAAAAATAAATGAGACACATTACTCAACGAATTAAAATCCAAGAATGAATCGTCTTTTAAGTGATTACGTGGATTATTTAACAAATAAGACACATTTACCACGTTTAAAATTAGAATTAAATATCGTTCTACTCCATCACAAAAAATATGGAACCCATATATAGTAGTCCTTGAGAAGAAGAAAATTCAACTTTTGGTTTCCCGCAAAAAATAAATCGAGACACATTACTCACCGAATCAAAATCCAAGAATGAATCATCTCTTAATTGATTTTGTACTGTTTAATAAACTAAAACATCATTAACAATGTTTAGTAGAAGAGACTTGAGCAATATAAGAAAAATTTGAAACACACTATCACATTGATTTACATGCATAATCATTGTCAAGGTTCAAACAACGCAAAAAAAAAAGAAGGTTTAAAGTGCACTTTTCACCTCTTAAGTTTTAAAAAGTTGCGATTGTGGCCCCCTATGAAAAAAATGACAAAAGTGACCCCATGTTTAGGGAATTATGCTCTTTTGACCCCTAACATAAGGGAAATATGATCTTTTGACCCCTTATCTTCTCAAAAAGTTGCGATTATGGCCCTTTTTTGGGACACGTGGCGTCTTCTCAACATTTTTGAGACGAAAGGGGCCAAACTTGTAATTTTTTCAATAGGGGACCAAAATCGTAACTTTTTTAAATTTGGGGGTCGAAAAGTACAGTTTTGCCCAAACAATATCGTGTAAAAATTTTGATAGACTGATTAACGAGTCTCTGTTTATTTTTGAAAGAGATTAAAAGTTCAATTTCTTTCTTCTTCTCATAACTATTATGAATTCCATATTTTTCATGAGGGGGTTAAAATGAAAGCTCACTTTCTAATTTATATATTTTTCTTTAGAAAAATCATAAAAAATAGCAGTGATTTTTCTTTAGATATATATGGAATAAAGTTTTCATTTGTTTCTTACATGCCAAGGAACAATCTTTTGAACATAGAATCACACTCCAACCAAAGATATCTAACCAAAGATATCCCACCAATTTATATTGTTGATACCAATTTCTATTGCAATCATATAATAGACGTTGCGTAGATTCTACATGATTGGCACAAAGGCTGCACATGGAGGGAAGGCAAAAACCTCTACTAGACAAGTTCTCATCACTTGGTAGCTTGCTGTGCAAGATTCTCCAAAGAAAGATTTTGAAGGAGGGATTGCATTGTTCTAGTGTTATGGAAAAGATATGCATTTTGAATGTTTCGGTTTATGTGTTTTGTTGAAACATTTACATGAACCAATTTCCTTCCATTGTGAGTAAATTTGGAGAGGTCAATAATAAGGGTATCAAACTAATTCAATCACTCATTTTATCAAACATTGTAATCTTAACCACTTAAGTTATAATTTATAAACTACAAACTACTAGCTTCATCTTTATTTTAAAAGACAATTTATTGAATAACCGATATATCTAATAATTATTCAATAAATCTAAAAAATTAATTATCTTCTATAATAAAGAATGAACTACTAGCAATCTACTATAATAAAGAATGAGCTGCAAACAATTTTATTAACTATAAACAAACTTATCAACCACAAGAAATCTATTAATTTATTTTAAGGTCTATATTTTTCTATAACATCTTTTATGTTTAAAAACTTAAAGATTCTTTTTGTTACATTTAAATACTTATGAATTAGAAAAGAAGTAAGAAGCAAATCTTTTCTGATTTTCATAATAATAATCTTTTTGTCAAAAACTAATACTAATAAATAGAATTTAAAAGCAAAATAAAATAAAATATAAAAATAAGAAAAGTTTGTTGTTGTTCTTGTCCTTGTCTTTTCTCGTACACGTACAAAGGATTGTTACTGTGTTAGTGTGGAAGGTTAGAGAAGAAGTTAAGCAAGCACATCATCATCATCATCAACTACCTCAGTTTCTCCGCTGTGCCAATTGAATTGCTCTGCAACTTAATTTCATCACATCAACATGGCAGGTCAATTTTTACTCCATTTCCCATTTCATCCAATTCCTCAATTTTACTGTATTGTTGTTATTTTGCATAAACACTTCTCATAAATAAGCTATTTCTATAACACAAGATAAAATCAAATCAAATTCTTTTCGTATAATCTATAAGCTGTTTTCGCGAGCTTATGGAGAAAGCTGTAAACAGCTTATGTATATGTAGATAAGCTCAAATAAGTAAATTCATACAAGCCCTTAATATTTGAATTTTATTTTTAATTTTAGTAGAGTTTAAAAGGGTATTGATTTTGGAATTTGAAGTGTTGGGTTGGATGTTGCTAGAAGTTTCTTCATGTGATTCTTGTTTTTCTCTACACTTTAAAAGTGTTAACAACAGTAATAACAAATTGACATGATGTCTCATTCAATTTTCTAGATGTCCGTAAAACTGAGAGATATCGATGATGGAAATTTGATCAATTGGCAATATAGGAGAGTTAGAGATTTAAATTTGAGACCAGAAATCTAATAAAGGTGTAAATTTTTATTTGCAGCAACATCAGGGAAGATTGTCCAAAATGTTTTTACCTCACAATGCTGCCAACAGAATACACAGTCGAGTCCAAGGGACTATTGTGCCCCTTATATGCGCAACTCGCTTCCCTCTCCTTCAGGGAAGTTGACATGGACTGGCATCTCTTCCATGCAATTGCGCACATTGTCGAAACCCTTGAACGATTTTACTTCCCGGAGAAATATTCTCTGCAATGGTCCGTTCTAGACTCTTACTATCATACAGGTTGAAATGAAGTGAAAAACATATCTTATTATCTACTATGGTATATTCTAAATTTAAAATATTGATTATATTTTCACCTTCCTTCCCAAGCTTTTTATATGAATGTGTGCTAATGTATCAGTATTTGTATAAGGGCATATTTTCCTTTTGATTTTTGACAGAATTGATTTATTCTTTTATCTTTTGGCTGTTTTTAACATTTTTGTTTTCTAATGGATGTTTGTTTCTTCTGTTTGGACTTCTTTGCAGCTTCTGCATCTTCTACTGTAGTGCCATATCTTGACAAGACTGACTTTCTAAAGCTTCAAAATGGCAGGTTAGTAATGGTTTTAAATTGCAATTGCGGTTATGCTACAAATCTTGATATTGCGGCAAAATGCGGCTGCAATTGTGGCTGTAATGCCGCTACAGAGACCTCTTAAACCTTTGTATTGTGGCCGCTATTTTGTTTGCGGATCACTATTTAGAAATTAGAATACATTGCTTAAAATTCTACATCTCCAGTGGCATTCCTTTTTCAACTCCCACCCCCAATATCTTTATCTTATTTGACCATGATTGCTAATTTTTAGTCTAAATAGAAATTTGCTAGCCCGAGTGATTTTTCCGTGGCTTATTTTTGTTCAACGCATGAAAAAGGGGAAAAAATATATTTTGTAAAAGTTCTGATTGATAAAAAGTGTAAATATGACAGAGTCATGAATGATATCATTTAGATGAACGAGAAGAAAGATTAAACCTTATTGTATTCTTTTTACTCTAGAGCATACTTTACGACTTAATACAAAATATTAAAAGATTCATCAACGTTTTCAAGGGAAATTAATTGATAATGCCAATACCATATTTTGCTTTTCCTTGCAATGACGACTCCATCTTGGAGAAAGTGTTTTTTGAGGATGCTTCTGGTTGCAGAAGCCCATTTTTTTTCCCTTTTTATTTTCATAATTGACATTTATTGGGTCTTAATTCCTGCATGCTAAATTGTGTGCTACTTTTAAATGATATTAATTTAAATAGTGACATTCGTGGCGTGGCTCTTGATGGTGTCGAGGGAGAGGGGGTTAATCTTACTGAACCTGTTGCTGAAGCAATAGGAGCTGCTTTCGCTGGATGGTTAGTGGAGAAAAAGCAAGCAGATGCTTCTCAGCATTTGAGAGTTTCTATTGGCCATGATTCCCGGATATCTGCCAAATTACTACAGGTCTAACTTGTTCTTCATATCATTGATTAAGTTTTAAGAACCTTCAAAATATAAAAGGCTTTGTTGATTGTATAAAATTTTATTATGGTTTTGAATTGAATTCTGGTGTGTCAATTAAAAGCTCATTTTCTGATACATGAAAGATGGAATGAACTATAATAAATAATAACTTAAAAACATATTTCTTTTATTTTATTGTTGCACTTGGCAGTCTTTTGGGTCAAAAGAGGTTCGACACTTCATTTTAACTTTTACTTTCATCTTCAGAGACTTTCATACTGCACAATCTTTGATTTTTTTATATTTGACTCTGCAATGATTTAGTAGTTTGATCTTTGAAGTGAACTGAAACTTTGAAATTATTGTTACAAAAAATACTTTTGTTTACAAGCTTCCTAGTTTGATAGTATGTACATGGTTGAATAACTGATATTTTATATTTTAAAACTGACTATATGATTATCAACTTGTCCAATTTCAGAATGCGATTTCTCGAGGTCTTGCTGGTGCCGGCCTAGAAGTTGTCCACTATGGGTGGGTGACATTTACTTTTTTGCATCCATTATTTTATTTTGCGCAAGGACTGGTAGTGTCTGTTGTTGTGAACTCTAATGAATGCAGTCGCATGGCCAAGCAGATTCTTATTCATTGATACTGATTTTTAGGATATAATATGTATTCTAGGTTAGCATAAGTTATCGACTTTAACTAAACTTGTATACTGTTTTGTCTGATACTTATAATTTGCATTACTTGTTTGTTTGCTGCAAACTATTGTTCAGCTGGTTGCACTGAAACTATTTTATATTAATATCTGTTGTTGTCTGTTTACAGTCGTAGTTAGTTTGTAATTGTAGTCCGCAGTTATAGTCGAGTCTAATGATGTTTTATCTGTTTTCTATAAATACAGAGGTGTAGAATGTGTTTTTCATTCCAAAAAATATTCACAATACACCACTCAGATTTTCTCTCAGAAATCCTCTCTTCTCAATTCTCACACTTTCAATCACCTTCTCACTTTTTCTCGACAACATGTAAATCTATTAGGATCTTTCAATACATAACCATTCAATAAGTTCAGGGGGTCAGAGATACTAGTTCCATGTGTTTCAGTTTTGATAAATGTGAAGTTCATTTGATGACTTTCACTGTTGTAGCTATTGTTAGGCTTAAATGCACTTTTGGTCCCGCTGATTTTTTTTTTTTTTTAAAAATGAAATTTTGGACCCCTTATTTTGAAACTCGGTTTTTTGAACCCCCTATTTAACTTTTTTGGGAATTTTGGTCCCCCATCTCATGTTTGTGATTTTTCTTTATGATGTGGTCTATTCACTTATGACGTGGAAGCACTTATTAGGCATATTTTTGCTGACATAGATATTCAGTGTGGCCTAAGAAGCATTGCCACGTCATAAATGAATATGCCACAACCACAAAAATGTGATGAGGGACCAAATTCAGCTAAAAAAAAAAGAGTAAAACAGGGGGGGACGAAACCTTCATTTTTCTGAAGATAGGGGGACCAAAAGTGCATTTAAGCCTTATTATTATTCTAACTTTTTTAATGGTCTAATGTATCAAGACTATTGTTTTCTTTGTAGATTAGCATCAACGCCAGCTATGTTCAATAGCACACTCACAAAGGATGAAGCATTTTTATGTCCTGTTGACGGGTCTATTATGATAACAGGTACATTAGGAAGTTGTAGTCATTTGACATCTTTTGTGTTTCCGAACATTTCTTTCTATGAAAAAGCCCTTTTTACTGAAACTGTAATAGTGAGTTGTGGAGAATATCTCCAGTTGGGATCATACACAACCATTAGCAATTAAGCTTAGCCATTTTCATATTGCATGTTGTTTGCGTATATTATCATTTTTCGTTTGTTAATATCCACAGGTAGTGAATGGATATTTTTAGTGAACTTCGATTTGAATTCATGTATTGATTATTAAATGTCTCTGTCTGTGAACAGCAAGTCATCTGCCTTTCAACAGGAATGGATTCAAATTTTTCACCAATGCTGGTGGTCTTGGGAAGCCTGACATCAAAGATATCTTAGAGCGAGCTGCAAACATATACAATCAATTTACAGATGAAAGTTTGAAAAATTCAGAGATAATGGCTTCATTATCTATTAAAATAGTAGATTACATGACTGTGTATACATCTGATCTAGTAAAAGCAGTTCGCAATGCAGCTGGAAACATAGGTATGACTTTGCTGAAATAAAATGGTAACTTGGTGGTTTTACAGCTTCTGATATGGCAGGTCCACTAATGGGTCAAACCCAATCTGGTGGGACGCATTTGCTAAGGTTTTTTTTATAAAATAATTAAAATGTTTGGAGCAGTTTTATTGATGGTGGACCATGCGGAAAGCCAAAAATCCTCCATAAAATGCCATGGTGTCACCATCCTTCACAAATTAGCTGTGGCAGTTGTCAAAAACTCCGTCACTGTAATCTGCCATAACCGATATTTGACAACACTGGTTTGGAGATACAGATACTGGGTTGTTCTGTAAATAAAGTGGATGAATGATGTACTCAGTTCTTTTGTATTTTTGACTCAGTTTGTTATTGTAGAATTTATAGTTCTTTTGTCATCGATTTTCTGAATGTGCTGTTTTTTTATTGCATTATCTGCCCACAGAGAAGCCATTGGAGGGTTTCCATATAGTTGTTGATGCAGGGAATGGAGCAGGTGGTTTTTTTGCAGTAAGTTTCCCTGAAAATCTCCTCAGCATTTATTGTTTTTTGAATATGCTTCTTGTAGAAGACATTTTTACTTAAATTTATATAAAAGAATCACCATTTTTTATAGTAAAAAAATCTACAGTGAATATATCAGAAACAAAATCTATAATGGTTTTTCTTTGGATGAGTGTTGGCAACTATTTTTATGCTTTGCATACGGTTTAAATCTGTGGTAGGACAAATATTGAAATATGTACGCTATTTGAAAGTGATGGAAGAACGGACAATCTATAGTGAATATATTTAACTGGGAATGGTTACAATTTACAAAATGCATCGAACTTGATATTCACTGTTACTTTTTGGTGAATAATAGGCAAAGGTGCTGGAACCTCTTGGGGCAATAACTTCTGGTAGTCAATTTTTGGAGCCTGATGGTAATAACTTTATTGTGGGAATAATTTCGGCTAGGCATTGTACTTGGACTTTGAGTAACAATGGCTTCTGTATACAGGCTTGTTTCCAAACCATATCCCCAATCCCGAGGACAAGACAGCGATGAAAGCTATAACCAAGGCAGTCCTTGACAACAAAGCTGATCTTGGAATTATCTTTGATACTGATGTGGACAGGTAATGACTTCTTATTAATCAGTTTCACTGACTTCGAAGTTTGAATTTTTTAAATGAACATTGATGACTTTCTTATAGATCTGCTGCTGTGGATTCCACTGGCCGTGAATTCAACCGGAATCGTTTGATTGCCTTGATGGCAGCTATTGTTCTTGAAGAAGTAAGACTTTTATTGTTAGCTATATCTGTTAGTTTTTCAACCTTATACTTCTCTGTATACTTCTTAATCTGTTTCCTTTTTATCATTCTGCCTAGCATCCTGGAACAACTATTGTCACAGACAGTGTGACTTCGGATGGCCTTACCACATTTATCGAAAAGAAACTTGGTATGGATAAATTTAAATTGGCATGGCATTTAGTTTATCCCTCCCTCCTCCCTTAAAGTGTTTATCATAAGCTTCAATCTCTTCAATTTAATTTGAGCTGCAAATTACTTTGCATTTAAAAATATCTTTTTTACATGTTAATGCTATTTTTTCGCAGGTGGGAAACATCATCGGTTCAAGAGAGGCTACAAAAATGTGATTGATGAAGCTATTCGTTTGGTAAAAATGCTATTTCAAATTTGAACCTTGTGCATTTTGACTAAATTTATTGTAAATGCCCTTATAGAAGTCAGATAAATTGCAAAATAGAATCAATCTCACAGCAGCTATGCACGCTAAAATACTTGGGCTTATTTGGTTTCAACAAATGTTATGTACTACTTTATTTTCTGTTTTTAAAATTTGTACATTAAACATAGAAAACAATAAAATGTTGTTTTCACTATTTCATGTGCAAATGTTTAAATGCAGTAAACAAAGTAAAAACAATGTTGTACTTTCGTAACTAAAAGTAGATATAGGAAATGAAAACTGAAAGGGTTTTCTCAAACCGAAGAGGTCTTTGGTTTCTCTCGTATTTTTCATCTTGTTTCTTTTGATAATACTGTTTTAGCATTTGAATTTCTTATTATAACTATATATTCGTGATAAATTACATTTGAATTTCTTATTATAACTATATATGTGATAAATTATTATAACTATATATGCTAAATATTTAATTATGGAGGTAATATTGCTGACAGAACTCTATTGGGGAGGAGTCTCATCTGGCAATTGAAACCAGTGGACATGGAGCTCTTAAGGAGAACAATTGGCTTGACGATGGTGCATACCTAATGGTAAGCATTTATCGTAGTAATATTGGGCAAAATAATAATTGCCAAATTAATCTCTTTATTAATCAATTCACATAACATCGATATACTTAGTAGGAAACTGTTAAAGAACCACTCGATTATAAGTTTAAGCTGTTAACTGTTTAGAAAGAACCCTGAATGATTTTTTTGTTTACGTGCTGCGTGCTCTTCTATGAGGAAGCTCGGCAAGTTTTTAACGTCCACCTCTGCTTTATACCAAATGACTCTTAACTTGACACTACACATTGTATTAGAATGCGATAGAGCATCGGACTGTAGAATCAAAGAATAAGATCATTAGGTCAAATACTTGTTTTAATGATTAGAACTACCACACATTGTGCAGGTCAAGATCTTAAATAAACTTGCTTCTGCAAGAGCTTCTGGTGTGGGAGGAGGAAGCAATGTTTTGACTGGTCTAATAGAAGGACTCCAGGAGCCAGCTTTTGCTGCAGAACTGAGATTAAAGATAAACCAAAACCATCCAGATCTTAAAGGAGGGTAAGCTGGTGTATAACGTTTCTTAGTTAGCATGCATCCATACGTTAATGTTGAGTTCACTGACATATTAACATGCCAAATCTTTCAGATCTTTTCGGGAGTATGGAGAAACTGTGCTGAAACATTTGGAGAACTCTATTAGCTCTGATCCAAACCTGCAAAAGGCTCCTGTGAATTATGAAGGGGTATGCTGATATCTCTGCGTTTTATGCTTGTTTAACTAATTAAAAGTAAACATCATAAGTTTTTCATTGAGAACATTATACTATGGCCCTGTTTGGTAAAAAATAGCGGATAGTTGATAAGCTAGCTTTTAGCATATAGCGGATAAACTAGCTGATTGAATTTGTAGTGTTTGGTAAAATTAGCGGTTGAAGTAGCTTGTAAGTATGAAATGACATAAAAAAAAAAGGTATATTTAATTATATTTATTTTTTTAATTAAAGTTGCAGGGGTAAAATTGAGATAAATAGTGACAAGTTATAAGCTTTAAGATATAAGTTACTTGAATTAGCTTATAAAAAACACTATAAGCTCAAAATTAAGCTATAAGTTTGTGAGTAAATGACAGTTACTTAATGGGTCTATTTTAGTCATACAAGCTTATAAGCTATAAGCTCAAATATGTCTGACCAAACAGACCCTATGACTATCACATGTTCCGGAGTTGGAAGTAGCATACAACATGATTTGTGCAAATATCTAATCTGCAATGATTGGTATGCTGAGTTTGTATTTCCATTATAAATTATTAATCATTATTGCTTGTCTGTTCTAATCTTCAATCAGATAAGAGTTTCTGGCTATGGTGGGTGGTTCCTTCTTAGACTATCACTCCATGATCCTGTACTTCCTCTTAACATTGAGGTAAAATGCCTTAGTAGCTTGTGTTGGGATTTTTATATTCTATATTTGAGCATTACAACTAATTCAAAAGGAACATACTTGATACTGTAGGCATCTAATAACGAAGATGCTGTGAAGCTTGGACTTGTTGTTCTTGCAGCTGTAAAGGAATTTGCATGTCTAGACACATCAGCCTTGAACAAATTTGTCGGATCATAATTTGATGCTTTCGCTTCTATTTCTGCATTATACAAAGGTTCTATTAACATAGCAGCAGCGGTTTGAAGTGAATTAAAGGTTTAGAATCTTGATTATGTCATACAAAAACTACAGCCATATGGTTGTTTAAGAGTGAGATCATTTGTTCAGGATTAGATATATCCAAGGTTTCTGAGATGGAATTTAGTGATATTTTGAGAGTAGTGTCATCTGTATTTGTGGTGTAATTTTGTAACGTTTATGTTCTTTGACTTGGCTATTATCGACTTTATATACGCGTTTGAACTTGGAGGCTCAGCTGACAGGATGTGGTTTTTTATTTGCACAAAGAATCATATATTGGTTTTCAATATCTTTGTCTTGACAAGAAAAAAATAAAATTGGAATTATAAACCCTAATACCGTGAAGTTCAACCCAAAATCAGAGGAACTCGTGATATTGGTAGGGAGTAGAGTATAATCCTTTATAAGCTTTTTGGGTAGAAGTTAAGCATTTTGCAAATTACAGTGGCTCAGCAATTCTAACTTACGATCTGTTTATATGCACTCGCTCGGGTGTAAATGGAAATGAAAGAAAAAAGTTTTATATTTACATTTATCATATTTCATTATCTATATAAATATTTTATGAAATAATATTATGACATATCTAAATGGTAAGATTGTGAATGAGATGCTTCAAATTCTTCTAAATGAGGCAGTAGCTTTTATATGATAATACTGATGTATGGTGGTGCACTGGTGCAGTAATTCTTGTATATGCATACAAGAATTGATTCACACACAAACACACTAAAGTCACCCTATTTTTATAAATTATGGAGACTGAAAAATAGACATTGATGAAAATGGATACCACTGTTTATTAGAATTGGAGTTGGACTAACTCAATCTTATAAAATTAACGTATAAGGTGAGGAAATCGCTCACTTATAAACTTGCGTCCATGCTTTATCTTTTTTGACATGAACTCTTACCTCCTTACGACCAGGATTAACTCAATCTTACAAAATTAACCTATAAGGTAAGGTTATCGTTCACTTATAAACTTACTTCATTGATTTGCTGCTGCGTTATGAGACATCATTGAAGATGGTGTCAGACGTCAGTTTCCCTAGACGTCAGTTTCCCTAGAGGTTATGAGGGAATGGTGGTGGATAGAAAGAGTCTATTTGAGGTTTAGAGAAAGATCTATAGAAAGAGTCTATTTATCACATTGCTGATAAATCCACTGCTAAAATTATCTTTGAATCACTGTGTTCTACTTATAAAAAAACCAGCAGGTGAAAGAGACCAAGTGAACTTGTTTTCGCAATACATAGCATTTTCGTTTATATAAATATCCATGTCCTCATTTTGTGGCTTTATCATAGAATTCAAATAAAGAATGTATTTCCTCAAGAACCAACCGAGCACTTGTAGGGAAAATTAGTTGCTACCGCTTTCCTTTGCATAAATCTCCTTTTTCTAGTGTCTCCGTTGACCGTTTTACAACTATTTAAAAGATCAGTATCACCATCATTTTGCAATTGGCTCAATTGCTGGCCCTCTTTTTTGATATAATACGAGTTTCACTCACTATCCGCTGGAATGCAATTTGACATTCTTAAATAAAGTTATGCAGCAGCTTTGTATTTAGGTTGAATTTCCTAATAAAACAGTTGCATAACATTATTCATCAAAGTCATGCTGCACACAAAGCAGTGAGTGAAACTAATGTAACAACAAAAAGGGAGCGCCACCAATTGAAGAAACTGCATAATTAATAGTGACCCTAAACCTCAATTTGTTGTAGAACAGAAAGACGAAAACAAGACTATAAAAAGGGAGGTTCATGCAAAATGCTACTTAGATCGAAGTAGAAATGCGGATAATGACTGTGCTCATGCAACAACGTAAATGGCTTAGACTGAGGTGGCAAAGAGAAGAGTGGCAGCAGCTGGGTTGCACTTCATTTTTTCGATTGAATGCATCACCAAAATGTTTTTTGCTAGGAAAATCCACATATATCTCTGATAATTAACCTTGAATCAAAGTCAACTCAGATAAATAAATTTTGGACACACATTTTCCAACACATCATAGAATGAGAAGCAATCATTAAAGAGACATGTATCTCCTGTATTAATTCTTTCAAATAAAAAAACTAGCAAAATATTTGTAGCAAGGTGGTTATCATTTTCGTTTGGAAGAAAGTATCACATCCCTAAAACAAAGAAGAATAAAGTGTTTATAAACATTGGTTATAAATAACTTTAAATTGGTTTATACACTCCTCCAATTGGGCTTGTATATAAAACAATCCCAATATAGTATCAAATCTTAAAATCATCTAACAGACCTGTACCAATCCAATATAATATGAAGGGAAAAAAGCTCTACAAAACTCAAAGCAAAACCTGAAAAAGGATAAGTGTTCATAAGTAAGTAGGAGTGAAGTCCAATAAATTTACACATAGGCTTCCAAACTTGAACCCTAAAGTCCAATATGCATACACTCTTGCAAATAGGTATGCGCTAAAATTTCCAACAAGCTCTCTCAAATTTGGTAAGATGGGGTGACAATGTGATGCACATTATATATTGAATTGAATATGTGTTAGCTATCTTATATTTATATGAATTTAATCAACATACAATATAGTTGTAAAAAAGTTTTACCATAATACTCAATGAATGATCATGATTTTTTCAACAAGTATTCATATCACAACATATACAATCTTTCATTGGAAAGAAGAAGAGCATTAAAAATAAATTAAAGAAGAAAATCAATAAATAAAGGTTCTGTATTTCTCTCTGTGTTTGCATTTTCTTCTCTCTAAATTATCCTCCTTCTCCTTTTTATTCACCCAAAATTCTCACATTTCCGTACAGTCAAAGCTTTGGATCCCTTTGTGAGAGACAATGGCATTGGTCCAAGTTACAGACAAAACATCCAGTATGAGTGTTTATGTTCCTTTGTGAAGAAATGGCAAAGAAGGTAGTTGTTGATAAAAGATTATTTGTCTAATAGTAAAAAATAGTAAGTCATGCCCAACCAGTTGCTGATTGTGTAACTTTAGGTATAGCTAAAGAAATAATCAGACCTTCCAATGATCTGATTCTTACGATTATTTAGTTGATGGTGTAAAATATATTTGTATTATGGCCGTTTATGAATAAAATCCTTAATTTTAAAAGATTAAACAAATAGTTTATTGTCAAAAAAGTTTAAACAAATATTATACGTTTCTTTTTTGGAAAAAACTAAAAGAGCAACAATAAAAGAGGAAAAAAAACTAAAGGCGGGGAACAAGGTTTGTTCCTCCTAGCATCAACTAAGCCCCCGTTTGGTTTGAACTTATTTTGAGCTTATGAAAAATAGCTTATGTAAATAAATAAGCTTTTATTTTAATTTATAAACTCTCACTAATAAAAATTGTACCCTCATAAACGGTTTTTTCATAAACTACCTTAAAAACTTATAAATAATACATAAAAACTTATTTGTTTGCATAAGCTGTTTTATATAAGCTCAAAAATAAGCTAATCCAAACGGGTCCTAAATAGTAGGTTTTCCTAACAAATATTGAGCGCGTTAGTTTGAGATTTTTTTTTGAAAAAAATCTATTTTTTCAAATAAAAAATCACTTTTTTTGTTTTTTAGTGTTTGTTTCAGATTTTTTTTAAAAATCCATTTTGTTAAAAAAATCATTTTTAGCCTCCAAATGAAAATATATTTTAAGTAGCATTTTTCAAAATCTATTTTTTTCTAAATACAAGGAACTCAAGTGTAAGAGCTTCAAATCTTAAAAAATGATTTTTATGATAGTAAACAAACAAAATAGCTTTAGATTTTTTTTAAAAATCTCTAAAAAAAAATTCTAGATTCTTTTAACTCAAAATCTATTTTTTTTAAAACTGAAACAAACGCACCCATTATATGGTTAAAATGCCATGCAAATATTTTTCTGCAGGTACCATTTTTTAAAAGAAAAATGTCAAATCATTTTATTAACAATCAAATCAAAGGGTAAATACAAGAATGTCAATGATTAAAAAAACGTAGGGAAACATAGTTTGTCTTCTGATAAACCTTGCCTAAGAGTATGTTTGAGGGAGAGTTTTGAAAGGAGAGGGGAGATGAGAGTTTACTTTTAATTTTCAAATTACAAACACTATAAAATGTTTTCGAAATAAATTAAGTGTGATTGAAGTATTATATGATCATTTATCATGTTATTTAATTTTAAAAAAAAATATCAAATATATTTCAAAATATAAACTTAACTCCCCAAAACCTTCTCCTCCAAAATTCTCCAACAATTCCCTCACAAAGAGACTCTAAAAGTTTTATGATCATTTATCATGTTATTTTTTATTTACAGAGACCATGTGCATGGAATGTATGTTTAGAAAAGAGGTAAGCAATGGGCTATGTCTTTATGTAGATGATTAGCTAATTAGAGTTAGAAATGAATCTAACATGATTTGAAAAGAAGCATGATGCAGGATTTTGAGCTGACTGACTTGGGTCAAATATAATACTTTCTTGGCATAGAATTTAAAAGATCTAATAAAAGGTTTCTTATGCATCATTAAAGGTATGCTAGTGAAATACTCAGGTTGGAATACTCGGGATTCTTAACTAACTAACTAAAGTAGCAGATGAGATATATTTGCAACATTAGGCCAGATATGGCATACAGTGTAGGAATTGTGAGCATATTCATGCAGTATCCTAAGCTATCTCACCTAGCAGCTACAAAAAGGATCTTGATGTATACAAGAGGTACCACTTGATAATGGTATATTGTTTCCAGCTACCAATGAAGGATCAAGCTACAATTTAGTTATCTTGGTGTGGGGAGATAGAAAATTCACAGCTGGTTACATTTTCATGATTGTAGGAGCACCATCTCTTGGTGCTCAAGGGAACTTG
>Ga0209282_1000749_pt1 | contig 16359 bp, 13 predicted proteins | sample Mtrugardesep15_FD_187529 | JGI IMG/M metagenome (GOLD analysis project Ga0209282, IMG submission 187529) | Root nodule microbial communities of legume samples collected from California, USA - M. trunc garden sep15 (SPAdes) (version 2) | ecosystem: Host-associated > Plants > Roots > Nodule...
TGGAAATGGATCGATCCCACATATCATAATATATATTTTTAAATAAGCTATACCGATGATAATAAATCTCTTTGAGGACAACATTAATGAAGACCCAATGTCAATATTGTTTTTATGGATCACACCTTCAATAGTAAGTGGTTGAGAGCTTCGTGCAGGGGTGAGGGTACAAATAGCAATTGCCTCAAAGTATCTTTTCATTATTAATGAGTAGGCCCTTTGCTGGTTATGCAAATTTCATTTCAATGGGTCGGTGTCAAGGGGCATGAGAATTTTTATATATATTAACGAGTCCAACCTTTACTAAATCAGGACAAAATTTCATAACTATGGCGGCTTCCTATAACAAAGGAGCAGACCATGTAGGTCCGACATATGATAAGGTGGATTCAAACATTTCACCAACATGATGGCTAGTATCTGTTTAATATTAGACAAAAAAAGAAGATAAGTCTAAGATTTATAAACCAATCTCCTATGCAGCAAATAACCTGTTTTTGTTGTTCATCCATACATTTTGTTTGTTACACTTCACAATTCATTAATACATTGGGGAGTGTTTGGTATCAAAAACCTTTTTAGAAATGACATATTAGAATTTAGTAAGAATGATGAAAATGATAATAAAGGACAAACAATTTATTGGAGAGATCATTCTAAAGGCTAAACAACTTTAAAGCCCTCTAGCACAAGTCACAAAAAGATGCAATTAAGAATTTTATAGTATAAAAAATGAGAATTATTAGCTACCCTCCAACGCTTGCTCAATAGATGGACAAATCAAGTGCTTTAGTGCTTTACTTCTCGGAGGAAATAATGTACATGCAGAGCCTTAGTAAGGGAAATTGATTGGTTCACTTTGAAGGGCTTTCTCCACTAGCTCAGTTTGCTCCTTCTGGTGAACCTTGAGGAAACCAGTAGCCGTGGCTGCAGAGGGAGCACGACCGACATATTTAACATCCTCATAACCTCCCCTACCTAAAGACTTCATGGAAGTTATAAGCCGCGGTAAAACGTACGTGTATCCACCCATGTTCATTGGCTCTTCTTGACACCAAACAACCTCCGCATCTAGCGCGCAGACAAAACAAGGTAAAATGTTAGCACAAAAGACTCAACATGATTGATATTCTGCCATTTAAAATTTCTAATGCTTAACCAAAAATGTAACGATGGTAAAGCCAAGATGTTCTAAGTAATTCACACATTGACACACATCAAAGTCCAAAGCTTTCATACATTTAGAGAAATGTGACATCAATTTATTAGTGCTCTAATAAATACTTTGATTTGAATCACGTTTTATCTGGTAGATAGGAGGTAAAAAAATGTTTTTATCAAAGATAAAACTAAATGCTTTCAACTCCTCCAAATTAACAAGCAGATATAAAAAATCCAAATTGTTGGTCCTGCCTTGATAGCCAAAATGAAATCAACCATGTCCATATGGCTGATCTTCTTACTAAGCTTATAGGGTAAAAGATGTAACAATCATTAGGGTAACAATCGAAATTAAATGTCAAGTAGAGACGGCACAAACAAGAATTAGTTCCTACACTAATAACAACACCATCTTTTTCTAAAAAACCTAATAAGAACAACATGTATACTATATGTCATTTAAGCTTCAAAATGCAATAAAAAATCAGAATGTGTTGCTAAAGACCATTTTAAACGGACATACTTGGATATCGTTTAAGCTCTCGTTGGACAAGGTCATAAGGAAAAGGACAAAGCTGTTCCACCCTACATATTGCAACATCCTTCGCATCTACCTTTGTTCGCTGATCATCAAGTTCGTAGTAAACCTGAGATGAATATGAGACATTGATAATCAATCATAAAAATAATATTTAGAAATAATCAAAGCAACAAATAAAGTTTGAATGAGTATCACACACCTTTCCAGAACATAGTATTAGACGCCTAATACCCTCCTCAACATTTGAGTGGTCATTTTGATCTTTTATGAGGCGCTTAAACCTGGTTCCTTGTTTGTCAAAACCAGGGTGTCCTTGGACGTCATCAAACTCAGATAAATTTGATCTGCAAGCCTTACTGCGAAGCAGGTTCTTAGGGGACATCACAATGAGAGGTTTACGGAAATCTCTATGTATCTGCAACAAAACAAAAATAACAATGAGAAAATTAGACAATACAACTTCAAATGACAAAGCTAACATTTATCAATTATTGTAGTAACTAGAAACCTGCCGCCTTAAAACATGGAAAAAATTTGCTGGCGTTGTGACATTAACAATCTGCAGATTACACTTCTGAATTTGTTTCCGAAGAGTAGGATCCATCTCAGGAATAATATAAGGATGATCATCAGCCATCTGGGAATAAATCAGTAGGAACACAATTTGATTACTGTAATGCATAACATTGAAATATGAACGAGGTACACACAGAAAGAATAAATGCTTCAAAGTAGTTTCAAGGAATCAGAACACAGAACACAGATTCACAACAAAGAACCTGAAGAAAGCGTTCCAATCTCCCGCTAGAATGCTCTGGGCCTTGTCCATCATAACCATGCGGAAGTAACACAACAAGCCCGGTCTGACGGAGCCACTTAGACTCACCAGAACTCAAGAAATTGTCAAATATGACTTGAGCACCATTAGCGAAATCACCAAATTGTGCCTCCCAGATCACTAATGAATCAGGATTTTCCATTGAGTAACCCAATTCAAATCCAAGAACACCAAACTCAGAGAGTGAGCTGCATAGTGTATCAATTATTAATAGTTATCCAATGAAAAAACAATATATCATTACTTCAGCATAAGTACCAAGTGAATTATACTTAAAATGTACTCAATGCAAGGACAGAAACCTTTTTTGTTTGTTTAAGAAATAATGATCCAATAAAACTATCTAAATGACAATCCCTAGGGTTTATGAAAAGGTTTACTGTAATTTTATTTAGGTATGTGGCAAATACAATTCTAAATGGATCGAATATTTTGAACACGGTATTACAAACATTACATTTCACTACACATCATGTGACAAATCATAATTAACTAGAATTTTAAAAAATAAGCAAACATTATATGAATTCAAGTTTCAGAAGTTTAAGCTGTGTGAGTAACAAATTCAGAAAAATAATCATGTGACAATTTATTTTCTTCCTAAATACCATTACACACACATGTGAAAGCAAATTACCTATTGCTAACAGTAAACATCTCTTCATTCTGGTTCATTATCACATGGTCAAGGGGGCAATATTTCTCCCCATTTGTCTGATCGTGAACTACAGCATGGCGGTGACTAAAGGTTCCCCTTTCAACGTCCTGGCCACTTAATCGAACATGGTTACCTTCAACTATCAATGTGGCAAAAGCAAGTGCCTCTGCGAAACCCCAGTCAATATCTTCCCCTGTCTCGATCATTTGGGCACGCTGTTCATAAATCCTCTTCACCGCTTTATGAGGAGTAAAATTTTCAGGTAAGACTGTGATTGCTTTCCCTACATTTTTCAAAATCTCTGGTTTCACTCTGCACAAGATTGGTCATAAATTTCAGATGTTGTACAAACAGCAGAAAGATGCAAGCAATGTTAACATCAGTTGACTATACCCAGTGTTTCGGATACGTGAAAGTTGTTCAGGTGACTTGAAACCAGACCAATATGCTGAAAGCCAGTCTCTTCTTTTTGGAACATAATCTTTGCTGGCCAAAAACTCATCATTTAGAATTGATGTGACCTTCTTGTGTATCTTATCAATGTCTTCTTTAGTTAACTCCCCTGATTCTAAAAGTTTCTTCTGATAAATCTCAAGAGCTGATGGATGGTTTCGGATGACCTGTAGAAAGCTCGGAAAGTTGAAAATCTGATTAAGTTATCAAAAGGCAATATGTATATTAGAAGAATAAGATGATAGTAAACAAAAGGGCCAACCTTATACATTTTAGGCTGTGTAAATGAAGGTTCATCAATCTCATTGTGGCCAAATCGACGGTAACATACTAAGTCAACAACCACATCTGAATGGAAAGTCTGACGCCATTCGGCAGCAAGTTCACATACGTGAACAACTGCTTCCACATCATCACCATTGACATGAAAGATGGGAGCATTTAACGCTTTGGCAACATCAGTGGAATACTGCGAAGATCTTCCTGACATGGGATCAGTTGTGAACGCAACTTGATTGTTGAACACGATGTGTATAGTTCCACCTGTAGTATAATTTGGAAGAGCACTAAGATGAAGGGTTTCATAGACTACGCCTTGCCCGGCAAAACTACCATCTCCATGAATCAAAACACCCATGTTTTTCATTCTTTCTGCATCATTTGAGTAATACTGCTTTGCTCGAGTTTTTCCAACAACAAGTGGGTTGACTGCTTCCAGGTGACTAGGATTTGCTACCAAAGACAAATGTATTCTCCTCCCGCCCCTGGTTGGTCGATCATAAGAAGTTCCTAAGTGATATTTAACATCACCAGTTCCTGTATAGAGCCCGACTTCATCCACTGGTAGACCGCCACCACTAAACTCACAAAATATCTGACGAATCGGCTTCCGAACTACATTACCCAAAACATTCAATCTTCCTCTATGTGCCATTCCCATAACTATGCTCTCGACCCCAAGATCAGATGCTCGGTCAAACATTTCTTTCATTCCAGGAATAAGAGTCTCTCCTCCTTCAAGCCCAAACCTCTTAGCTGATGTCCACTTGGTGGCCAAGAAGTTTTCAAAAAGTGTACTCCAAGCAAGCCTATCAAAAATAACCTCACGACGCTCCCGACTGAATTGTGTGGCCGCAGGGGTTTCAATCTTCTCCCTTAGCCAATTACATTTTTCACGGTCAGGTATATGCATGTACTCATACCCAATGCTTCCACAATAAGCTTGCTCGAGCCGTGTCAAAATAGACCTAAGGGTCTGCACCGGACGATTCTCTGACAAAAATCCAGACATATTCCACACCCCTAAAAAGAATTCTCTATCCAGATCAGCCTCAGTGAACCCATAAAGGGCCAGGTTTAACTCATCGGGGATTTTACGTTCTTCAAGACCTAAAGGATCTAGCTTGGCTTTCATGTGGCCATTAACCTGATATGCCCTAACCAATAACAGCAATCGCATACTCTCCTGAATTGTTTGACCGGAAATTCCCGGAGAGGTGGAAGCCTGACCCACAAAGTTCCTGAAGAAATTGTCCCAAGACTCGTCTACACTGTTTGGATCAGCTTCCCAAGCTCTTTGAAGCTCTTCCAAATAGACACTGCTCGTCCCATCTAAGAAATTGTCGGTAAGCCTAGAAAGGGGAACAGGGCGAGGTACAGGTGCAGCTTGTGCTTTAGATTTGAAAACTGTTGTCTGAAAGTTTCTACTTGTTGATGGAACGATTGTGGTCCTTGTCGCATAACATGACGATCCACCTCGATAGAGGTTTCTCTTAATTGAATGCTTGGCTATGCCGGAAACAACCCTATACCATCCCATGGCTCTCACTCAGGAGATTGGACTATCAAGAATATCACCAATTTCTTAATGATGGTAATGTATGCCCTCAATTCTCAAATTCAATCAATGCCTTTGTTCACAACACATTACTCTTTCCCTATCAATAACCAAACCATAAAGAGAAATTGATGAGAATTTCATCAAAAAGGCTAAAACAAAAGAGATATATCTCATATAATAAATCAACTTGGAAAATATTCAAGATAGAAAGTGATAAACATAAACTGTGATGCAGAAGTTGAATTTATGCATCAAAATGAAAAAGCCAGCACAGTAGAAAGGAAATTGAGTTGAAAAATTGATATCAAAATGGCATCAACATATCTTGTATAAGACGCAACACTAATGAATGAACATAGTATATAGGATTAATAATATCATCAGTTCACGCACTAACTTGTGATTCACTCTAAAGTAAAAAGATAGTCAAAGGTCAACAAAAATTCCAAAATAATTGGAAGCGATGAAGAAAATGTTGGGATGATTAACTTGAATGAATGAATGAATGAAAGATGGTTGCAAAGAGGAAAAAGAAAAACAGAGAATTAGAGGATAGACATAAAGAAGAACCTGATACGATGTGATTGTTGAGTTGAATGGTGATAGTGTTGTGTTTCAACTTTTTCAATGCAACTGCCAGATGGATCATTTGTTTCCAGAAAACACTGAATCATGAATGCTTTTGTCTTGTGTTTTTTTTATTTTTTATGATGCTTTTGTCTTGTGTTTGTCCATGCAACCTTTCACTTTTTTGGTGGGTCCCAAATCCATTTTCTAGAACTCACTACAATTCTGCTATCGATATTTTTACATGATTTCATAATAGTAATATTGTCATGTTTATAAAAATAAAGTAAAATTATATTCCCGTCCTTAGCTTAATTTTTTGTACAAGTCTAAAACTATTATTATTATTATTCGATTTTCAATGTAATATTAAGTTTTTTCTTCAAATTATAAGCTGTTATTTCTCACTTTATATTAATAAGATTAAACCGAAAAAACTGACAAATTTAAATTTAACTCAGTACAAAATTCATATTCACTTAAATAAACTGATTTGGTAGGTTTTAAATGTTTTTTCATGGTATATGGCCTATCTTTGTTTTAGTTAAATAGACTTTTTGTAAAAAATTAATCTTCTATATTTAAAAAAACAAATCTAATATGATATAAGTTGACATAGAACAGTATGATTTATTTCCGCCCCAAATATGTGATCCTATTAATTGTGATTGAATTGGATTGATTAAATGAATTTTTATGTCAAGTTGTTAATTGGTATTTATACATTATTTTATTTTTTTTAGCAATATTAATACATAATTGTATCTTTATATATTAAACACACCTCAATCTTATGCTGGAAAAGAAACATGCCAAACACAAAGCTAGATGTATTTTTAGGCCTATGAATGGTTTTGATTTACATCACTAGGATTAGACTGAGAACCCATTCTAATTTACATCAAAGTTGAAAAAGCAATGCACATGATGGACAGATCAAGGCAAAATCATCTCACAAACAAATCATACGATAGATTCTTTAAATTTGAGATTATGCCTAAAACAACCCTACAAAATCGGATTGTATGGTGAAGACTAACCTAGGTCATATCTCTAGGTGTGCGGGACAAAACACAACCCTCACACTCAACACGATGGTGCCGAAGGCTACAATGAATACAATCTGAACTTGTCGCAATTAAGGTGGTTGGGGCTGGGGGCAGACAATTAGGCAGAAATTCTAACATTGGTCAATAACATTGATTATATTCATTTTATTGTTGATTTAGATGACCCTAGTGTAAATGAGTAATTAAATTGATAAGTAACATTAGATGTTGAAATTTTAAATTAGATATTATATTTAGATGATCAAGTTCTAAAATTTAATACTATCAATGTCTTACCTCCGTGCATGATTAGGATTAGTTTTATTGTTGATTCTGCGAGTTTCTCTCCTTATGAGCTTGAGAATAAACATAGGGTACTAATCCAATAAAACTATAGCAATTCAAATCCCAAAAGCAAGAACTTTTATTACCTAACTTCTAAGTTTGACAATAAAAACTACACAAATGATTCAACCATTGAAGGTCAAGCATGCAATCAGACCATCAACAACAAACCTGAATTCACATAGCCTATTGTCAGTATGCCAAATTGTATCAGTTACAACTTACAAATGATACAAAATGAAAATCAGGAACATAGTCAAACAAGCAGAAACTAGCATGTTCAAACATTTGTGCCTTCTTACGAAAATCAATTTCACAAATTAAGAACGCATGTCCAAGCACCAGCAGCATATTTGATAAAACCGTGTTGAAGAGAAAAAATAGAGGGAAGATATGCTGAAACCTTGTATCTTGCCTACAAAATATAGAATACATTTTTCTTAATCTCCGTTCCGTTAATAAAGAATGATGAGTTTGAGAAAACTTCAGCCTCAAGCTGTTACCAAAAAAGCGATAAGATTGTCGTAGTAGTAGTAGTAGTAGTAGCAGCCATTAATTCAAGTAAATCACAAGAGAAAAATCAACATCAACAAATAATTGCAATCTATTACTATGAGGGTTTCAAAACAGCGTACATGAATTCAAATAAAGTCGAACAAGTAACTCATCATAAAGAAACTCACTTTCAACGGATTGAAACCAAACTTTCAGCATAATCCTCACAAAAACACCACACTGATTTACTAGCTCGCTCTGCTCTATTATCTCTCAAATTATAGAGAATCGCTCGATCTATTCGAGGAGAGCCTGCCAATATCAGTGTATCACCATTCTTAGAAAGACATAATGGGAACATAAATTGATAATTACTCCAGTCACTATACCTAGCATCTACATGAAGATTCTGAAAACTAATTCTAAGGAATTGGGTCCAAGATTGTTCAACTCCAAATTCCATCATCTGCCATATAATAAAATGAGTTCTCTTGAGATGGTGAGAAAAACAGAGGCAGTCCATCAACACAGCAATAGTTGGTTCAACATATGGGACTTCATCAACACCGCGAGGTAGAAGCAATTGTTTGTATGTCTCTGTACCAAGATCAAGCGAGATAATCACAAATTGCTCAACAGTAATATCATTAGGATAATTATCATAACTCAACTTGTTTCTAATGGCAAACCAGTTAACGGTGCCACTCAAATACACTCCTTTGTTCACACTAGCTAGGTCGCGAGTTACAACATGGTCAAACGGTGTTAAACTTGAAATTTTTCTCCAAATATTATCACCCAAACTGAAAACATGCACCTCTCTAGAAGACAAAACGACGACCTTATAAGTTTTAGTAGAATTATCATACCCAAATGCGAATTTGAGCTTGCTAGGTACACGATACTCGTAAGGTTGGTGGAAAGATCCTATTATTTTAGACATTTTCCTTGTGGCCGGGTTCAAGATATGAAACCAGATGTTTCGAGGTCTAAATAAGGATGAATGGCTGACCAAACAAAGCAACCCATTGCATGAACCAACTACTCGGAAACAATCATTGCCATTCAATTGGTATCGGTAGTAAGGGTTGTTAGCAATTTTAATTGACGGGTTCTCCAATAAATGATTCATGGGAAAGGTTACCACAATGCAACCTGGACCATATTTGACTCCTGCTATGTGCCTATTTCTTCTTGTGGATCGTTGAAGGTGAAGTTCAACGAATGTGGGATCGGAGATGAGGGTGTTCCACAACTTGCACACCTTCTTCCATCGTATGAGAGATTTGACCGGAAGATATGATAGAACTTCCACGATTAGCTCAACGGGTAAGAATGCACATGACATTATAGTGTTGTTGGAGTTCATCGAATTAGCTTGAGAGGTATTCATCAAAAAACTTTGCTGCTGAACCCTAACATATAAGATATAACACTTATTAGCGGACAAAAAACAGATTTCAAAATTAAGTCTAATATATTTTTACGAAAGTATGCATCAAAAAAATATATCTTAATGAAATTAGTGTAACAAAAATAAAAATGTTTGACAACCATTTTTTGGTATACCAGCAACACTCGGTTGATCACCTGCAATGAATTAACCACAGTTTTGACCATGAATTGAATTAATCGGGTGTCGTGCATGTTTAAGAAAAAAGGGTTCGTGGATCGATCAGTACTGTAAGTGGTGTAAATAAATTGAAACTTTTCACTTTGAGAAAAGATGCAAAAAAAAAATTACTTACCGTGAGACTCAAGTTATGTAGCTGAAAGTGTGTTCCACTGAACACAACGAAGACCCGTGGAGGTTGTGGTATGGTTTCAGCATGCGGTGAAATTTGTGTGAAAGGCAAAGCCGCTGAAATTTGGTTTGTTTATGTGTTTGATTGATGGATATGCGCGATATATTTATTTTTTGATATCCTTTTCCTAAAACCAGTTTATTAATTCCTTAATTAAATAGTCAACAAAAAAATATGAGACATTCATAATAATTCTTCAGTTAAATAACAAGATGAAAAAACAATATAATTAGAATTGCATTTAAAATAATCATAACTTTACAACATCTATTTTTAAAAATAAATAAGATTTAGATTTTATCATAAAAAACAGAGCAAGCTTTAGTATACTACATATCTTGGTATTTTACTGTGGAATTTCTGTATTTTAGTAGATTTATGTTACTAAAATAGTATTTTTTTTAAATGTCATAAGGTATATTATTATTGAATCATAGTTAAGAATAAGAAATTTTAAAATTAAATTTTATCATTAAAAAAATTTAACTAAGAATAATAGGGCTTTACCCCAAAGGGAGCCCTTCCAAAAATTCTCGAAAGCCTAAGCAAAACTTAGGTCTGAGGGGGTTTAGAAATAGTTTTCAACCAGCAATAGACGCACCTCGGTTAGAACCTCATTAGCTGCGTCATTGCCCCAAGCGCAAAGATGCTTTATTCTTTAACTGACACTTCTTCAAATAACATCTTCCATCATGTTTAGTTATAGATTTAGACGATGTGGGACTTTATTGCTCAATACATTACCTCTCACACCACAGGAAGTTGCTGCAGATTTCTCAGACTTTCTTTCACAATACAGCCAGCACTATGTCCCAACACCATTAACCCAAGACAAGACACTCTTTCTATATTTCATATTACTTCCACCCCATCCTAATACCCCTCATAGCATGCGCTCCCCTTCCCCTGCAATCTCATAGAATAGAACCTTCAGCAGCATTTGAACTAAAGAGCATCTTCACCACTCATTCATTTCCTCTAATCTTCTAATACCGAGACCTCCAATATGCTTTGGTCTAGTCACCATATTCCGATTCACTGCATGCACAATGTCTTCACCACTATTATGTGTGGATTAACTATATAAAACTCTATATTTGTTGTATCTTCTGGCTACGCGGGCTACCAATATCTACTTCAATCAGTATGCTTTATGTTTATCTACATTATTTTTTTTGACGAAGTTAATCTAATATAAACTGCTGACCAAAGTGTGGCGTAAACAATATATTATCAAAACTTTAGACTAATGATGTATACATTATATATACCGAGGAGGCAGACGAACGACGATTTGAGAGCGTTTAACTTGGTGTTGCTGGAATATGGTATTGGCAAGTAAGTACTACAGCAGATGAATGGGACTATCAATGACGACATGAGAGGAAGCTCTAATTGGTGGAAAGACGTTTGTCTAGTAAATAAAGGGCCATGAAAATTCCTAATAAATTTGGATGTGGTGCAGATGTAGAAGACACAAAATAAACAGATGGTGTTGGTGTCCATTTGAATTGGACAGTCTTGTCATACGATGTAAAGACTATCTTGTTCAATAAATTTCACTTTTATTAAGAAAAAAAACTGCTACTATCTCAACATTAAGCAAAATAAAGCATATGTTTTGTCTTATGAACCAAAGTCATTATGAACTGAATTCGCTTTGGATGGAAACTGCAATATTTCATACATCGCATGATTTGTAATCTGAACCAATGAACAGTTTTTGCACCAACGGTGTCCACCTTGTAGATTAAGGATTATGAATCTCTGCTGTTAAAAATAAACTGCAGAAGCCCTTAATGTAACCATAAACTTTTACAAATATATTTTCTCTACGAGCTTTAAATCCATGGATTAATAGCAACACAAATGCAGCTTCTTTTATTTTCTTTTTTTGTCAAGTAGCCTAGTGGTTAGAAATTCATTTCTTTTATGTCCTTTTATGCAAGGCTTCCCTTATCTTTCCAAGAAAAGACATTTTTATGGTTGTTTCTGTATACGTCTTAAGCAAACAATTTTTCAGACTGATATACATTGCAAGTTGCAAGTGAAGTGTTGCAATAATCTATCCATCAATATATCTTTTAAAGAGTCAAAGACTAAATATGAAAGCGGAAATTGAAGCAATTAAACAAGTCAGAGTACAATTCCACCAACTAAATGAGACAAAAAGTTCAGACCTACAGAGGAATAAATACATGCTCCGACTGATATCATCAGAATAACATCAACACCTAAATGAGTATCACTGTAGAACCTGCACTCTCTTCCTGCAGATACAGATTCTTTTCCTTAACCACAGCAAGCCGATTTTTGTGCAGCTTGACCACCATTGGCTGCATGATCTTGTAGGTTAATCTTGATAGTCAGGAGCTGATTCACCATAGAAGAAAATATAATCATTGAGAAACAAGCCAACAAGAAAGAATCAACACAGTACGTACTTATTCTGTAAGTTGGCAGAATATGTGCTTGAACTGGAAGAAGGGATACAGAACAGAGAACACAAACTGGACCCTTCTTTAATTTCATATTTGAAAGTTGAAACTATGAATTAATTGGACCCTACTTTTGAGAAGACTTTTAAATACAAATTTACATTTAGAGAGAGATTAGAATTGAGTAGCAACTGATACCAATTAAAGTTATTTATTCTGATGCAAAAATAATGACCACATCGAAGCTAAAAGCACAATATTGTCCTACTTGTTAGGAGCCGCGTAACGACTATAGATTATCAAGAAACAATCGAACACGCATACCTAAACTTCTCATATGCTTCCTGAGAATGGCCTCTTTTATGAGACACCTATGGATTTCGACAAATTTCTACGTTAACCATATTTGAAATTATCTACTTCCCATACTTCTAGAGTAGGCCTTGGTATAAGGGGGCCTATGAGAAAGGTTATAAAATTCTGCCTACACCCCCAAGCCTCAAATCTTCCAAATAGTTTCAACCTTAAGTCCTGCCCACCCTGCTCTCAAAATTTATCACACTCCTCTATATTGAATTCATTCCAACGCACTACCATGCATGTAAGCATTCCATTATGCTGCAGTTGAATTAATAACCAGTCACTGCCCAGTTGAATTCTTAAACAACACTGTGGCGAACGATAATCACTTCAGCAGAAATAAAAACTATTAAAAATGCAGTCCAAAAATACCAAAACCATCCTGCTGGCCATTTAATCTTCAATAAATGAGCCAAACAATCTTCAACTTTCTTTACTATTCCTCAATAATGTTAATAAATGAGCTAAATCTAAATGATTTTTGCTGTTATCCAATATTCAAATTAGTGAAAACAGGGTTGGCCGTGCCTGTTGTAGTCGAGAGTTAGAACGGAGAGCCATAATGGATTCCATCGCTTGGAGCTGGGAAGACATCTCAAAGGTAGGGTTGTAGAGTGGATTTGATGGAGGCAGAGCGGAATAGGGTTCGCAGAGTGTTATTTGACGATGAGAGGGTTTGTCTGTGTATTTGATTTTTAAAGCATGAGCCTGGTTCGCTACATATTTTAGAATCTGATTTTGAATTTATATCCATTTACTAATTTTAATTAAAAAAATTAAACTAAAATTGTAGGACTTTACCCCAAAGGGAGTCCTTCCAGAAATTCTCAAAGGCCTAAGCAAAACTTAGGCCTAAGAGGGGGTTTGGAAATAGTTTTCAACCAGCAATAGACGCGCCTCGGTTAGAACCTCATTAGCTGCGTCATTGCCCCAAGCGCAAAGATGCTTTGATCAGTCCCTGACACTTCTTTAAATAACAACTTCCATCAGGTTTAGTTGTAGATTTAGACGATGTGGGACTTTTATTGCTCAAGACATTACCTTTCACACAGGAGAAGTTGGTGCAGATTTCTGAGGCTTCCGTCCAAACATTGAGGACATGGATGAATTGGGAGGATGTCCTCCGTGTAATCAATTTCTGCATAATTATAACTTTCAAAAATTATAATCCTTAGCTAGGAAAAAATCCATCTTCTCTAAGCAATAAAATACCGTGGCTAGCTAGCACCTGTTTATATGGAGAAGAAATGAGTTGCTAATAGTGATAGTCAAGTTGAAGTGTAGAACTAGAATACTAGATACACATACTGATAGCTTTTCAGCCAACTATCTCTCAGCTACTAGTGGTTCGTATCATTCACCACGAATAAATTCATTAACCCAGGAAAAGCCATGTTCATTAGAAAAATAAATGTGAATAAAATTCGAGACAGAAGCATGACAAAGTTCTCTTGAATCTCTTGACAGTGATATATTGCTACTATAGAACTAAGCCTCATTCAATTTAAAACTGTCACTAATTTTAATATTGAAGGTGAAATGGTCTCTGTTTCCTTTCCTTGATAATGATTTAACCTTCAGCAAGGTTGATGTGCCCATGCTTAATCAACAACAAGTGTGATGGAATGTTGGTCTTGTTGTTCTCCCGGATGAATAAGTTCATTTTCTCATCCCAAAAATGCAAAGTTTTAGTTGATAATTTGTTCAAGAAACACATTAATGATTCTGTAGTTGGAAGCATTCTTAAAAATTCTAAGATAATTTCGCATAGTTGTTCACACCCCTGATTATAGGATTAAGTTCATTTTGGAAGGAAAATCGATATGGTTTCTCATTCTTAGCATTTAGCGAAGACATTTACATTACATCTTAGTCCCTTTTTCTATTATGTGACTCCTACTTTTCTTGTACTTTGATTATGAATAAAAAAAATCATTTTTTATTCAAAACTCAAGTGACATTTGTTTAATACAAGAGTAACATTTTTTTATTGTTGTCAACCAGCCTTTTGGCTAAAAATTCATCTCTTAGGGAATAAGTGGCCTCTTTCATATATAACGTAATTTTCCTAGCAACTGAATTAAGATCACGAGTACTAAGAGTGACATTTTTAATATGCTAAATAATATATAACATATAAATGTTATATTTAAATTAAAATCGGACATAGCCCTTCTCTTTTTTTGTGGTTAAGTAGCTATTGGTTAGAAATTCTTCCTTAAGATGAATAAATGAGAAATTTGAACCCTGCATTACCCGATGTTTCATTTTATTTTATATATTTATTTTTTTTTGACAAATTTATTTGTTTATTTATTGAAAAAATGCATGTTATTTTAAATACATAACCCGGCATTTTATTTTATCCATCTCAACATTAACTAAAATAAAACATAAGTATTCCCTGGTCATGTATACGACGACGCATCAACTTTTGGCACGACAAATAAAAACCAGACACATTTCATTTAAATTAAAGAGATATAAAAATCTGAGCCAATGAACTGTTTCAGCACCAACTGCATTTCATCTCATAAATAAAGGTGTCTTTGGATTAACGGTATAAAATGAAATAAAATGTACCGACATCTAACTATCTTTTAAAATCTAATTAGTTCGGTATATTTCATTCCATCTTATACCACAAATCTAAACATTTATGAAGTATTATGATCCTCTGCTGCTAGAAATAAACCGGAAGCCCTTGAAATTTACTTATAGTGATTATAAGATACTGTAAAATGTTTTCTTTACGGGATTTAAACCCAGGACTTTATCCAAGGCTCCATTCACAAAGGAAAAAGCAACCAAACTATGTACTTATTCTGCATTCCATTTTCATAGTTTTCTTTACCAAATGCGAGCTCTTTATGGAAGGCTTTCCGTTTCTATCATGTAAAAACATTCTTATGGTTGTTTCTATATTCTTAAGCAAATAGAATTTTGTGACTGGTATACTTTGCAAGTGGAGTGTTGCCATAATCTATTTGTCAAGATATCTTTTAAGAGTTAGAGACTACCTATAAAAGACGAAATTGAAGCAATTAAACATGTCAGCACAAATTCCACCAATTACATGAGAAAAAACTTTAAAATATAAATTTTAAAACACGACATGTGAAGTTGGAAGATAAAGAGGAAACAAATACATGCTCTCCCACTAATATTGTCATCAGAATAACATTAGCACCCAAATGAGTGCTACCGGGAACCTGCGCCCTCTTACTGCAGATACTGGTTCTTTTCATTAACCGCAGCAAGCTGATTTTTGTGCAGCCTGACCACCATTGGCTGCCTGATCTTGTTGGTTAATCTTGATACTCTGGGGCTGAACCACCATAGAAGAAAATAGCATCATTGAGAAACAAGCCAAACAAGAAAGAAGCAACAAAACTATGTACTTATTCTGTAAGTTAGCAGAGTAAGTAATTGTTGGCAAATTCTTACTTATAGAAGAAAAAGAAATAATAGAGAGGAGAGAAGGCTCCATTCATGCATAAACTTCCACTTCTCAGGACTACAAAAATGAAGATAGGAAAGAGTCAACAAGGTACCTCAGTACTAGAAACGGTGTCTGCAAGCCTTTGCTTGATATCTCTTGCTATTGAAAAGAAAACTTCCTCCACATTCATGTTTGTTTTTGCACTCTGCATGTGTTCCTCAAAATAAGTATATAGAAATCATATAATGTAAACAAAATGTGAATATCAAGCATATTGCAACTCACAGTTTCAAAGAACTTGATACCATACTCATCAGCAAGAGCTTGACCTTTGGAGGTAGGTACAGCCTAGAGAAAAACAAACACC
>Ga0209282_1000750_pt1 | contig 16358 bp, 7 predicted proteins | sample Mtrugardesep15_FD_187529 | JGI IMG/M metagenome (GOLD analysis project Ga0209282, IMG submission 187529) | Root nodule microbial communities of legume samples collected from California, USA - M. trunc garden sep15 (SPAdes) (version 2) | ecosystem: Host-associated > Plants > Roots > Nodule...
GTAATAGGATGGAAACAGATGAAAATCAAAGGGGCATTCTCATTAAATATTCATAAAAACAACAAGGGAAATAATCAATTAAATCAAAAAAGAAGCAATAGGATGAGAACAGATGAAAATCAAAGGGGCGATCGTGGATCCAAAGAGATGCCATGTAAATTCAATTAAGACTTGTTATCAAAACCACTTCTTTTTTTTACCAAAACCAATCCTGTATAATGAAAAAAAAAAAATTCAGCACAACTAAAGCGTGAGTTAAGTCACGCTAAGTTATAACAAGTCATGCAAGAATACAACTTGCGTAAGTTAAGGCACGCTGCGTGACTTAATTTGCGCAAGGATAAAAATGGAAACGCTGCAGGGTGCGAGTAATTTGTGTTAGGTGAAGAGCAAAATTCATTATCTAATCCATATGCCATGCGCTAAGGCCCAATATGTACTTATTGAACGTTAGCCCAACTAATGCTTTTGCTTTTTTAATTCTTAAAATGCTTAAATTTATTTCTGTGCCCTGTAAAAGTAGTCATAAAAGTATGAGTAGTCCCTACAAAATGTTTTATATTCCTTATTGAGGCAAATTTTAGGGTGGTTAAATGTTATAAGTAGTCTATGGTGGACCCTATCATTTAGCCTTTCGATTCATTATATCTTCACCATTATGATATACACATGGTAATTTTGATGCGGTTTCTCTAAAGTGAACAACTCATTTTAAAATTTAAATGTAAAATGAATAATATCAAATGTTAATTAATAAATTAAAAAATAAAATACTTTATTTACTTTAGAAGATCCAAATTTTGTCGGTGTTCATTCTTCATTCCCATTGTATCTTTTATCTCTTTATGGGCAATGAAATATTTGTTTATGGCTTTATGCAGTTATGACATCCTAAACATTAGTCATCAAAACAACAAAAAGCTGCATAAGGAACAATATATTTTAGTCCAGAATATTAATATTATATGAAGTTAAAAATTAAAGCATGATATTTGAACAACTCATGGACAATCATAAATTTACAACGAAAAATAGGTATTGACACAAGAGATAAAATAATAGAGAAAAAGTAAAAACATAAAACGAATGTGAGAAATAATGTTGTCACAAAATAATTATACAAATATCATTTATCTTAAAAATTAGTTAATTCATGGGATGTCTCCTTTCTATCGCACCTCATTATCTATAAAAAAAAAAAAGTTAATTCACAATACTCCATATAAATAAATAAACAAACAAACAAAGCGAATAAAGAATATCTACTTAATAAGTGATCACTAACTAGATCAATGAAGGGTCTAAAAGACTTAATTGTTGATATTATTAAGTTGGATATTTTTCAAATTTTAAATCTAAAACATTAAAGTTGTCTATATGAATTCAGATGGTGTTTGTCACTTCCTCTACATCTAAGAAAAACTAAATTAGTTAAAAAAAATTATTTATTTTATGAGTCATGCTAACATGTACCTTAAATGCACATGATAAGGTTTTCACAATTAGTTAGTATTTTTTCATTAAATTTATAATAATAATAATAATAATAATAATAATAATAATAATAATAAATGTCTCATAAGCCCTAACTCAACTGAAAAAAAATATTAAAATTGTTAGGTCAATTAATAGGGACGTTGTGTATATTAACTCAATTGATAGAAACCTTATATAGATGTTGATATTCAAACATTGGACACCGCTTTTTCATCTAAAATAATTGATAGGAAAAAAATTAATCTCTAATAATATATGATAGATTATTCAAGATAGGAAGCTACCTACCCCGTAGCCACCAACCCACCATGTTCTAGTCCATCAAAGTTGACCAAAAACATCACACTAATCCTTGTCCTCTATAAACAGCAAAAACTTTTAATCAAATTCAAAGCTATTACAATCATATTTCTTAGGTATACAAAATTCATTTTTGAGCTCACAAAAAAATGGCTACTGAAAATGAAGAAGAAGTGAGACTATTAGGAAAATGGGCAAGTCCATTTAGCAACAGAATTGATCTTGCTTTAAAACTCAAAGGTGTTCCATACAAATACTCTGAAGAAAATCTAGCTAATAAAAGTGATGATCTTCTTAAATACAACCCTGTTTACAAGAAGGTACCTATTCTTGTTCACAATGGAAATCCAGTTGCTGAGTCTCTTATCATTCTTGAATACATAGATGATACATGGAAGACTAATCCACTTTTGTCTGAGGATCCTTATGAGAGAGCCTTGGCTCGGTTTTGGTCTAAGACTCTTGATGACAAGGTTAGTATCATGATTCTTTTTCTTGTTACACTTTTAAGATTCATGTTTTAAATTCTCATTTGTAATAATCAGAACTATGATAGCATTAAAGTAGAGGTGAGAGAGTTGTTAAGGTGAGACTCTATTCAAGAAAAATAAGTATATGTTTGGATTCATTTTAGGATAGGCAAAAGTGATTCTGGAAACTTAAAATAGATTTTAGTATATTTGTGTTGTTTTTTTTATTGGAAATGGTTTTGTCATTCTAACCTGATACTAGGATTTGTAGTTGTAGCCTGCAAACTTTACTTTTGCGGCCATTACTTTTTCCACCATATGAGTTTCTCGCGCATTCTATTAGGATTCTAAAATCCGAAATATTTCAACGTGTTTTTGGAGGTTTTATAGGGTTTAATGTCGTTCGGATTCTAAAATTCGAACTACATAAGGCGCGTGAGAACCTAGTAGGTTGGGAAAAGAAACAGTCTACTTTTGCACTTAAGTTTATTGTTCAACACTTAAATGTATCCAAACAAAATCATTTAACATTAAATTCACTTTTAACTAAGATCAAGTTTACAAATCAATTGTGTTCAACAAAAAGAAAGGTTTAAAACCAATTCAATCAAAATCAATTTGTGCAATACTAGAACCAAATAAACACTCAGGAATTAGTCTCACCATGCTGGTTCAAAACCCTGAAATAACTCTTGCAATCACAATTGTGTACCCCCAACTTAGAATTGTTGGACAATCATCGGTCATGGTTACACTTACATCGCAATCTTTGATATTGCAAAGAATTTGCGTCAAAATGCAGTTAATGTTTGCCTTAATAACTTGGAGTGTGATCTTCTTTAAGGTATCAAATTTGATTCCCCTTGATGCCAATTTAGGTGGGCTAGTTTAGATTCTAATTTGGTAGTCGTTGAGTTGAAGTATGTCTCTTTGTGGACCCAGAATTAGTCTCATTGCTGGTCCGAAACCCTGACATAGCACTTGCAATCACAGCTGTGTACCGACAACTTACAATTGTTGGACAATCTTCGGACATGGTTACACTTACATCGCAATTGTTGGACAAAATGCAGTTAATGTTGCCTTAATCACGGCCACATTGTTGTAGCATATACATCAAAAGTCTTGAATGTACACGTCGTTGTAGCAGATACATCAAAAGTCTTGATGTCGCGGTCTAAGTAGTATACTAAAAACAAACTTGCTAGTGGCATATATGTTGTGTGCACAATTTATTTACATAAGATTTTTCATTTTTGGATTTAGATTTTACCTGCAATATGGAATGCTTGTTGGAGTGATGAGAAAGGACGTGAGAAAGCTGTAGAGGAAGCCTTAGAAGCTCTAAAGATACTAGAAGATGAAATAAAGGACAAGAAATTCTTTGGTGGAGAAACCTTAGGACTTGTAGATATTGCTGCCAATTTCATTGGTTATTGGGTTTATATATTACAAGAAATTGCAGGGTTGGAGTTACTTACTATTGAGAAATTTCCAAAGATATATAAATGGAGTCAAGAATTTATCAATCACCCTGTTATCAAGGAAGGGTTGCCTCCAAGAGATGAACTATTTGCCTTTTTCAAAGCTTCAGCTTCAAAGTAGAGGCAATTTTAGAGGCAGGATTTATAATTGGTTGTCATAATTTCATTTTCCTTCAAAATAATCATGTTGTAATGAGTAGAAGCCTGTTGCTGATTTGAGTTGTAAGCCAAAAGTTTGTTATTTTTTTGCTTGATTTTTCAGTTTAATCAACTAGTAGATCATTAGATTCCAACAACACATTGGAATCAACTTAATCAACTACATAACAATAAATATTTTTTAGTATAAAAGACTTAAAAATTCAGTTTAGTTATATACATGTTTGTCGAACACTCTAACTCGAATAGTCGAGGGTCTCATATCCCCTTTAATTTAGGTTTGAACCTTGAACTCAACAAAACTTGAATTTTTTATTTATTAGTCTTGTGTTAGTTTTCTTTATTTTAAAAGGAATTATTATAAAATTCATTTTAAACCTCTAAACATGTTAGGCCGGTACTATGGAGAGAATGAAATAGGGACACTTGTTAGATACATCATCTAATCACTATTATAAGAAAAAATTTACATTTTACATTTATTCAATTAATGATGTATATGAACTTTATTATAAATCACATACATTATTTAATGAATGAATCTAAAATGTTATTTTTTGCTTATGTTAGTAACAGGATAGTGTAGGTCCCTAATATTTACTTAAAAGTCTCTTAATTTATTAGAATGTATCTTGTTATCGGTTTTTCATATAGTTGAGCAATATGAAGGGTCTACATAGCAACCTTATGAGGTAGTAGATAGGATGAGTAAGTGTAGCGGAAGTTGGGTTGGAGGGAAAGGTAGTTGAAGATTCCTTTGGCTAGGTCAGCTTTGAGTTTCTGGTTTCTAGCTGAATGTCCAAAATAGAGAAGGGTTGTTCTATGCATGGAGTTGGAAAGAAAGTTACATCATTATTTTATTTTTTTACCGTATTGAAGAAGAGTATATTGTTTTCTCAACTATGGGTCAAAGCATAGTATTATATTTAGAGACTATTATCTTTTTCATCTTATGCATTTTTCGTGTGTTTTAACGTGTTTTAGAGATTTTTACAAGGTGTTTATCTAAGTTCAAAAATCTAAAACACGTTATAGGTTGTCTATTTTTGAAAAACATAATTTAACGTGATAGATTACCGAAGTTGTTGCCCGCTCTACTAAGGAGACAACCTATCTTTTTCCTAGAGGTTGTATTTTATGTTAAATTATGTTTTTAATGTAAAAATGGCTTCAATCTAATATGCTGGTTTTGCCTTTTACTCTCAAAAAGATTTAGTCTCATTTATGTCAATTTTGGTCCTTATAGCTGTCTTTATCAATTGGAAACCCTATGTGAAAACTATCCACTCTTGGTTGTTACTTAAATGTACAAATTTTGTACCACTACTCTGTATTTTTTAAGTAGGTACTCTAATCGATTCAAATAACTTCAATTAAGGTATTTCTATAAATAAATGACTAAAAGCGGTCAAAAACTTGTTGAGAACCTAAATTCAAAAAACTAGAATGTATTCTCCGATCTTATAATAAGCAAAAGTTGAATCAGCAAAAGTTAACATATCTGATATAAACTTTGAATAAGATTCATCGTATTTTGTTGATCAAACTTTTGTTTATAAAACAAGATGAATATGTTATTTCCTGTTTAAATACATACTTGAAAACAGTGGTTAATCGTGTTGAATGGATAACTAGTGAATTGTTGTTGGTTAAATCTTATTATATTAAGTAACAGTTTAGTGAACATAATTAATCGTATATTTAAATTATATTAATTATATAATTTGTTGTCCAATTTTAATAGTAAATTTGTGCCTCAAAATGTTAATTTCTTGTAGACAATTTGGTTATCTTACGTAACTAAATGTAATATACACATGAATACGTGGTGAATTTTGCATCACAAACCTTACCTAACTAATCTATGACAATAAATACCCAAGTCCCCCCTTTTAAAGAGTCACGTACAACTCCCAACCAAAGAGTAAGGAGGAAGCCCATTTTGCATCACAAACCAAATTCACATCCACATTTTGTGAAGAACTTACAATATCTAAACTTTGAAATGGCCAAAGATCAAGGAGAAGTTCAATTGTTAGGTGTAGGAGGAAGCCCATTTGTTCGAAGGGTGCAAATTGCTCTAAAATTAAAGGGTATTGAATACACTTACATTGAAGAAAATCTAAGGAACAAAAGTGATCTTCTTCTTAAGTATAATCCTATTCACAAGAAGGTGCCTGTTTTTGTCCATAATGGGAAACCCTTAGCTGAGTCTCTTGTGATCCTTGAATACATTGATGAAACATGGGAGAATTATCCTATTTTCCCTCAACAACCCTATGAGAAAGCCTTGGCTCGATTTTGGTCGAGGTACATTGATGACAAGGTGAGTCATGTTAATTTTCTATTTTAATTATAAAACTATACTAAATGCATCATGTATCCACCAGAATTATAGTAGTTTACCGTAATTCTGACAAATTCACTGTAATATCGTGCACACATTTTGCATGATGTATCTAACAAAATCATAGTGGTTCATTGTAATTCTGACAAATTCATCGTGCACACATTTTTTTCATACATTAGTGATTAGTGATCCAATGCCAAAAATTTCACATTATTTTCACATTGATTGTGGTGAAAACTTATACCTATGATGATTGATGAATTACATCCATCATCATCATTTATTTAATTTTCAACTCTTGTACCTAATAATAACGTGAATTTTATTTTCTATGATTCTAGATTCTGCCAGCAATATCAAAGGCAGCATGGACAGTGAACAAAGAAGAACGTGAGAAAGGCATTGAAGAATCATTGCAAGCCCTACAATTTCTTGAGAATGAACTCAAGCACAAATTCTTTGGTGGAGAAAACATTAGCATTGTGGACATTGCTGCTTCCTACTTAGCTTTCTGGCTTCCTGTGATTGAAGAAGCTGTAGGGTTGAAGGTTCTTAGCAGTGACAAATTTCCTAAGCTCTATAAGTGGAGTCAAGAATTCAACAATCATCCTATTGTGAAAGAGAATCTCCCCCCTAAAGATGGACTCCTCGGCTTTTTCAAATCTCGATATGCAGCGATTAGTACTGCTTCGAAATAGACCAGTTTTAGAAGTGATGCGGATTTTTAATAAATAGGTTAGTCTTTAGACTAAACCCAGAAATAAAGCAAAGTTCACTCATTTTAGTTTATTTGAGCAGTATTTTGAGTGTTTTATTATCACTTATGAGTACAAATTAGATATTTATAATTAATTCAAGTATCCTATTTAATATGTAGTGCAATCTTAATGATTGAAAGGTTCTGATAATGAGAATAATTTTGGTTAACTGTCAGCTGTCAACTAATCAACTAATCGTAGATTATCATTGGTATGACTTACAAGGAAAATCGATCTTTTCTTAATGATCATTGAATGGTAATGATTGATTGACATTGTAAAAACTACTCACATTGTCCATGTTTATGAATTAAATAACCATTGTTCGTGCAGCGTATGGAGCTCGAAGAATTAGAACTAATCGGGGAGTATACCCCGAATTCAATCATGTCATTAAAAGAAAAGATGTCCATGCTTACTTCTACTAAATATATGCTACTAACAAACAGAAACCTTTCTAACTTCTTGGAGCATACACATTTAATAAACAAAAATGCTAAATGTCGTGACAAAAATTATCCCGAACTCTCACGAATGACATGTCCCGTTTTCCGTTTCTCTCTTCGGTGTAATTATGCCTTTACAAAACAACCTTCTCCAATGCAAATACACAACGCAAACGAACCTCATCCTCCTACATCTATGATTTCATGACCACTCTACCGCAGACGAGTCCATGTCTGCCATCGATGCATGCAGTAGCAATGGAAATATGACATGATCATTTTTCCAGGTTGAGATCAAGCATCCCCTCAGCCTCGTTATCATCGTCGTCATTGTCGTAGCAAGCGTGTATTTTGCAAACATGTTGACGGTATTGGGTTTGGAACGTAAGTTGTGATGGAAATATTGTACACAAACGTTCATAATAGCAATCTGGGCATGTGCTTCCCTCAATGGAATTGTACACAAACCATGTCACACGACGTTCATAATAGCTCAGTATGTGTCGTTACACAAAACAAAAACAAAAAGAGGTTCTAGGCACTCGTGAAATATGTTTTCGCTGTATATAGCAACACTCTTTAATAAAAACATCATCATAATTTATTTCAATTTTTTATACCAAATCAAAAACTTCATGGAAGTCTCTTTCTATAAATCTAGTGTACCAGCAATAACAGAGGCTACATAGACATTGAACAAATAGGAACATGAGAAAGGAATTGAAGAAACATTGAAGGCTCTACAATTTCTTGAGAATGAACTCAAGCACAAATTCTTTGGTGCAGATAAAATTAGTATTGTGGACGTTGCTGCTTTCTACTTAGCTTTCTGGCTCCCTGCCCCGTGATTGAAGAAACCGCGGGGTTGAAGATGCTTACTAATGACAAACTTCCCAAGCTCCATTAGTGGATTCAAGAATTCATTAATCGTCCAGTTGTAGAGAGTTCATTATTCATTAATCATTTTCTGTGGTATTTATCAAGTCAAGATATGCAGCACTGACCAATATTTCAAAACAGACCGATTCCGGAAGTGATGGTGACTCATAACAATCATAAGAAATAAATGTTGTAGAGTCTGCAACGCTCTCTAGACTCGTAACAGACAAATAAGATTGATTTACCTTTTTTCCCAAGTTATTTCTAAAATTTGATGAAATTATTCTTCATTTGCATGAATTTCAAGTAAAAGTGGAGTGTGCTCTATGGTTTCTGTGTTTGTTATTTAAGTTCTACGATAAATAAAACTGAGTGAATCCACCCTTTTTCCACTAAATTGTAGATTAGTCTTACAGTAATCCCAGAAATATGAAGGGAAAAAAGTACATATTTCTCATTTTGGTTTAGCTTAGTGTGCAATCACTCTGTTACTCGTTACTTAGATAAATGTTTGAAATATGCATATTTGAACTGTTGGATTCATTATCTAGCTAAAACCATTCTTGAATTAGTTCATGTCTTTTGTAAATGAAAGTATTCAGATTTAATAAAAGGAAGAAAAAAAACTTGAAATCGTCATAAACTTCAAGAATGCTTGACGTCGGTCTAAGTAGAAGTTCATAATGCTCCATATTGTAACGTCTAGAGACAGTGAGACGATCAATTTTAGTTTAACAAAAATAGGAGAAAACATAAAATTTATCTCTTTTTTTTTTGTCAAACTGGCATCAATCAAGTGTATGTCCAAATCGTCAAAATGATGAGGACCATAAACTTCTATTTTTAGAAAATGTTCAGGTAGTAGCCCACAGTCGTAGAATTTGCCTTTAAGACATTTGTTGGTCAAGTTTTGAATCTTCTAAATAGATGGTGTTCTACATCAACAGGTTTCTTCACCATCCACTAAATCATCTTAAATTCTTGTGAAAGCATTTTTCATTTAGGATATTATATTTCTATTGTATGCGGGAAAAAGGATCAATCTCTCATTGACCTTTTATTAAAATAGTCTGCCATAGAATTGTCATATTTGAAAGAATCACAATAGTTTTTTGTTTGGACAGATGACTCGTAATAGGCTTCTAAAGGACTCCAATGTGGATATGTTAAGATTTTTCAAAATTTTCTGTCACCTAATATCTGAAACAACCTGTGCTCTCCACATGATAGTGGCTCCACCATGTGCATAAATCTGAGAACTTAGCCAGAAAAATATATGCACTACTAAAAAGTCAGATGCTAAAGATACAACCTGTAACAGAAAAATACTTAAATAATTTATGGCACAATATGAATAACAATCTATATGTCTGGTTGTACAAAGCATGTGAAACTAATAAATTGGATGAGTAATAAATTTTGGAGTACTATAATCACTCTCAAATTACATATCATTATTTATTTCTGCAATAAAGTTAACCAGATAGTCAGAATTTATAATCTCAAATGAAGAAACAGAAGTTGACAAACTAGGGCTCAAATACAATGCAAGAAACAGATATCATTCCAAATTTAAATGCTAACACAAATTGATTATGTATTCATCTTTACTTGCTGCTGCTGCTATTATCCTTGACAATAGTCACTGGGCAAGGAGCATTGGTCATCACAAAGTTGCTTACACTTCCCAGTAATATCCTGTTCATGAGACTCAAATTTTAATTAAATCAGACCGAAAAATTTCATCACAACAAATATTTTGATGAATTCATAATTTATTCAGAGAATTAAGATCATGTAGTGAAAGGGTGAACTCAATATCTCCTTCAGTACTCAGATAGATATTGAGATTTATTTAAAACTTCTATTTTTCCTAATAGACACTCTTCTGTATGCACCGGTTTAGATCGAGTCCCCCGTCATCAAATTTAACGACAATTTAGTTCTGCGGTGACGAAAATTAATTTTGAATAATTTGATTTTTGTAAAATTGATCTTGGTAAAAAAATCAGTTTAATGTAAAGTGATTTATACTTCAATACATTCATTAGAAAAAATAAGTATATCAATTCATGTAGGAATGGTTTAGATCAAAATTACTACACTTTATAGGGCAGTTGTGTCCAAAAGGTAGAAATCTACACTTCCAATCCAACAAAGTGTAGCTTTTGCCAAAACAACATTGATCTAACAATTGATTTTATGTCATTGCAAAAGGTAGAAATCTGAACATTTAGATAAAACTGAGTCTAGGGCTAGAATCAATTATATGACTGAAGTCAAACAAAACTAATGCTATGTTTGTTTCCACTGCAGAATGGGTCTCAGACGCACGTCTACTAGAACCTACGAATTAAGGTTTCATAAATTCACGGCAAAAATGGACTGGGACACGCGTCTATCATTGTAAACACCAAACCAAACACCCTATAAATGTGATTTTGGGAAAATTGCTCAAACCACGTTTCACAAACGTAAATGTGAATTTTGGGTCTCAGGCGGTTGAACATAACGTGCATGTTTGGATGAACAATGAGACCCAAAAATCACGGTGAGCCACCCATGATTTTGTAAAGCTACAAACATGAGTGATTTTGTCAAAATTGCAACACACGCAAAGTGTAGCTTTTGCCAAAATCGCGCTGACTCACCGTAATTTTGTCAATCTCACCGTTCATCCAAACATGAGCAACTTGAGTATCAACCAATTGTATATGTCACTAAAATATCTACAAGCTTAAGCTTTGGTATCTAACTCACCAACTTACACCCCAAAACAAACCCCACGTGATCTAATTCATTTTCTTTAGAATAATATATGATTGATTGATGATGAAAGGTACCCAAAAACATTAAACACAAGATTAGGAAATTAGGATAAAAAAAAAAACTAACCTTTGAATTGTGCTGAGACCCCTGCTTCCCATAACAAGAGAATCCAGCTTCAGATCTTCAACAGCATCAATAAGTTTCTCTCTTGCATCACCCCAATACACTTTTGTAACAACATTCACCTAAAAATCAATAATTATTACACAATTAAAACTCCTAAAACATCCTTGTCTAAACTAAAATGCAGAAAATATTGCAGAAAAAATAAAAATACCTCTTTTTGTCTTGAAAAAGTGTCAAGCAAATCAAGAACCTCAATATCAATCTGAACACCATACTTCTTCATTATCTCTGGTTCTCTGAATTCTTTCAATGGAATAAGAGCTTCACAACAATAAAAAAAATTAAATTAAATTAAAAAAAATACAAAAACAAAAACCAAAATCAATATCATATCATGTCATACTGATAATCAAGAGAACATGCACTGGTAACCCAGAGTTCGGTCAGATATCATATCAAAATCAAAAGAATCTAGTCTGATATGAATGTATGAATCAAAGTATGATTAAAGATTCATACATTTTCATTAGACTAGATTCTTTTTGTTGTCACTCTCCAGAGAAACCGGTCTAATAATCCAGAGTTCGGTCAGAAGATAAATAAAGTATGATTAAAAATTGTTCGAGTCAAAATTCAGTCTAATTAGACTCGAGACTCTGATAATCTAAAATTCAGTCTGAAGATAAATAAAGTTTGATCAAGAATTGTTTCAATATTCGAACTCTTAAGATCAGATCAGAAAATAAATAAAACATATGATAAGTAAAAATTATTAAAAAGAAAATTAAGAAAAATTATAATGGTACTTACGAGAACCATCTTTGGCCCATAACTGATTACGAGCTTCATCAAGAGAATCATGGCTGATGTGAATGATGTAAATGTTGTCACCTTTATCAGCTAAATTCTCAAGTGCCCATTTCAGAGCATTCTTGCTGCTCTTGGAGAAATCTAAAGCCACACCAATAGTTCTATCCTTTGGCATTTTTGTTTGTGAATGATGAGAGATTGAGTTGAGAAAAGAAGAATAAGAAGAAGAAGAAGAAATGGCTTTGACAAGGGTTTAAAAGTCATTGACAAAAGCAGTTATATATTGCCAAAAAATGTACACATTTTTGGCGAATAGAGATTGAGTCACGGAAGAATAAAAGTGTAAATTAATTTTCATCAAATTTTAAGGGATAGTTTTTTATCAATACTTTTGGTAAAATATTTAGTCAACATATAATTTCATGATTATCAAGATATCGTAATAACATTCCCTCAAAAAAAATATATTGTAATAACACCTTAAAAAAGTAAAAAAATATTGTTTAATAAGCCGAAAGTCCTTCCTTGACTTACAAATGTTGAAGTTGATAAGCTAAACATTCATCAAAATTTAGTTAATAATAAATAATTTGATCATTATCAAAGTACCATTTGGTTATACTTTTGTGGAACTCAAAGTTCTTTATAAAAGTTTTTTACGTTGTTGCATGTTCAAAATTGAATTTGAATCCAAAACATTGGTTAAGGTAGAAGAGACTCGTACCATCGCATCTAACTGTTTATATTTTGACAAAAGTAATATTGATTTTGACAAATAGTAAAATAAATTTTACATATTTTAATATTTTCTAATATGGTTTATTTGTTTTTTTAATTGAAAATTAAAGAAAATGTTTAGACTAATAATTTATTCCAATCTAAGGCTAGGATTTAAAATAATCATTTTTTTCAATTATTTTTTAATATATAAGCATGATTTATTCTATATTTAACTCACTTTAAATCAAAATTATTATTACAAAATCTAATTATAAGAAAAGAATTTTTGTCGCCACATTATTAAACTACAGCAATAAAAATAAAATAAAAAAACTAGTGGGAAAAAGTTGACATCCAAATATCGATTATTATTGTGTGTGTCTAAAGTTTATATATCAAGACAAGATAGATAAATAACATTTATTTTATTCAAAAAACCAAAAAAAGACAAGATAAATAAAACAGGAACACACATGCCCACATCAAATTAATATAATCAAGTAACAAAGGGAATAAATAATTTCTTAGTCTTGCTTGATATTATCTTTGCCAAGTGTCAATGTCGTCATTATCCATCAGAGATGTACCTGAAGTGAGTCATACCATTATTAAGAGGATAGGATTGAAATTGAAATTCTGCATTTTAGTGATACAAAAGGGCTGTTTAAAATGCTAAAAATGGTCAAAAGAAAAAAGATATTTATAAAATTGTTATTTAAAAATACATAATTCTGTTATATAGATCTGATTAACTTGTACCCTAAAGGCACAAGATAAGAAAATAAATGTGATTTGTAAAAAAATAAAAATAATAAATGTGAAAATTTAATCCTAAATTATTTTTCATTTATAATCTTAAAAGTTTTAAAAAATTATTATTTTAATACAACATTTATTTTTTAATTTTACTTTTCAATCATTAACTTATGTCTTTAAAACACATGTTAGCGTTTTCCGAATTATTTATAAACCATATTTATAATATGCTGAGTTTTACTGTTGCCATGTCGGTTTAACGTGGGCCCACATGTTGTAGGTTCATGGCTTATGATGCTTTGCTTGGGGCAGTTTAACTACTTAGCGTGCCGTAATCAAACACCAAATGGAAACAAATAACAATAACAGGAAAATAATCACAAAAATGGAAACTGAAAACCGTGTTACGTTAATGGTTCTCGTTAATATAATGTGTAAGAAAAAACCTTCGTTTCAACTTATGCTGATTAATTGGATTAGTGTCATCAGAACCACGTGAAATCAGATGGTCTTTTATTTGTTTATTTTTAAAATTGAATTGAAGATTAGTTACATGCAGCACCCAGAAGCCAATGGAGTTTTTTTTTAACTAAAAAAATTATTCAATGGTATAAACAGTAGAAAATAGTAATATAAATTCAAGATTGTTAAAATTGGAAAGGGTAAGTAAAAATTCGCAACATCTAAGTTAATAGTATAAAATAGAAAAATACATAGAAAATTGAAAAAATGGTTAACAGGACAATCATATAGCCGGATATATAGTAGTGATATTCAAGTCATTGATTGAATTGAGAATTGATCGAATGTCATTCATAATCAAATGAACACTTCAACAAAACAGATAATTAAATAATGTCGCACCAAAATCACGAACAAAAAGTCACATTAAGACGACAAAATCATGAAAAACACAAGAAAAATCATATATTTGTGAAAACAATTTATTTAAATTTTAAAAAAGGAAATATCATGGAATGGGTTCATTTTCGATAAAAAAATATATAATTCAAAACCACTCATATGTGATATATGCTGACGAATGTAGAGAGAACAAGGAGTTTCTTGTCAAATGATTAATACATTATTGGTCTTGTATGTGAATAATATTGTATTATGGACCTTCATTTAAGTTAAGCACTAGACCTTGTACACGTGCTGCCGCACGTGTCATATACATTGAAAAAATATTTAAATGAAATATTATTATTATACATAGCTAAACAACTTGGATGATAAGTAACAAAAAGATACTGACAAACTAAATAAAAATATCAAACCACAAAGAAAATAGATATTTGACTCGTGCTATCAGACGGGTCTATTAAAGTAGAAGACTTAATTTTTATTTTTATTTTAACAATATAGAGCTTAGCATAGAAGCTCAAACTCCATCTCTAATGTATAATCATTACAACCAACAAAATAAAACTACATTAAACACCTAATTACATGCTTAAAAAAAAAAGTAAACATCCTATTTTACTTGTACTTGACCCAGCCACGTCATAGTAATTACATATTAACGTATCGAAATTGCACACATGTTCCTGCCATAGATTTCATTGATTGTCAAAACGGTATAATTCATAATTCATGTTGCTATTGTAATACATCTTTTAGTTAGCAGTCCTTTGTCACATACTTGCATTGTTTGTTGCTTGTTTCTGTTGGAGGGGGATGCAGTGACGGATCCAGAAATTTTGACTTGTGAGGGCAAAATTTTATATGATAAATATTTATGCAAAACTTTTAACAATGCAAAATTGATAAAATAATAACATTATTATCATTAAGCAAAATACTTTATAAACATTATACTGTTCCCTAAAAAAAACACTATATCGTTATATATTGGAAAAATTAAAGATTCGTTAACATCTACAAATTAAAATTGATATTTACGTGTCTTTATATTTAAAAGTACAGTAAAAATCATTTAAAATTTTATCTCAAATGCATTTACACATTTAATTTTATAAAATTCATAAAAAAAATACTCCTTTTATAGTGTAAATTTCTATTTAATGGGCGTAATCTATTATTTTAAGAGGGGGCAATAGCTAAAATATCAAAGATTTAACAAATAAAAAAAAATTAGTGGGGGCAATTGCCCCCAACTTGCACTATTTGCATCCGTGCGTTGTTGTTTGTTTGTTGCTATTTTGTGGGAGTTTTTTGATAATTTATGTGTATGCAGCAGCTCCTGTTCGCAGCTTCTATGTGACTAGGCAGTAGGCCTGCTTTGTGTACGGTGTTGTCTTGTTGGGTGGGGTGTTTACGCCTATTGCAAACTCATATATGCAGCAAACCTTTGTAGACCTTGTTGTACAACCTGCATCATTGAAAATAACAATACCAAATAATAAATCTCAAGAAAAGGGAAACAACTTGAACCAAAGGAAAAATTGTAAGGTATATGAGGTTGCAATTAGTAAAACACTTCGAAAATAGTCCACCCTGTAACACCACCAACCAACCCCAATATTGAACTAAAACTATGTTACCCCATTAAACAAATGCAGAAAACTCAGCAGTCGAATAGAAACAAAACAAATTCGCTACCACACCAAACAATTATTTCGGTCCCTTGAACACTCATAGAAGATAGATTACTTGTGGTTGAAATATGAAACACAGAACATATAGTTATGTTAGATGCAGTTCTTAAACATCTAGGGCGATTTTAAGATGCATTAATTTTTTTTTTGGAGAAGTAGTATCATCTATGGCTTACAGATCCGAATGCCTAATTGAAAAATTCTTCATGTAATATGCTATTGATAAACCAGTGAGTTATAAACAACATCGGGACCCTATAAAACAGAAATCAA
>Ga0209282_1000752_pt1 | contig 16344 bp, 8 predicted proteins | sample Mtrugardesep15_FD_187529 | JGI IMG/M metagenome (GOLD analysis project Ga0209282, IMG submission 187529) | Root nodule microbial communities of legume samples collected from California, USA - M. trunc garden sep15 (SPAdes) (version 2) | ecosystem: Host-associated > Plants > Roots > Nodule...
ATAAGTAGCCTCAATATTCTTTATCATTGGCATCTCACATAGAAACTGGACAATAAACATGCCTGCTTCAATTTTTATCCCCTTTACATTCTCCCCTTTTTTCTTTTTACACTTACCTAAACTACTCAACAGAAAACCACAATCAACGACAAACTAACCTCCATGGTGACAAAGGCACTAAAAAATGGTCATGCTTTTAAGGCATACCTCTATCGAATCCTGATCCAAACAAATGTTTCAAAACTGGTGAACAGTAGATAAATGAAGCAGCCAATTTGATCATCAAACATAACAAGTTGAATTATAGCAGTACCGTACCTTCCTTCAGATAAGCCTGTGGAGAAGAAATTAAAGTAACATGCAGCAGTTTTAAACTAATCATGGAAATACTAGAATTTTTGTATTATATATCTTTGCCATCTTAGTTGTTGTAAAATAGGTCAAATTCTTTTGCTAGTTAAGTGATTAAAGCATCGGGCCAATTGACAAACTATGTTTCAGCACAATGTATTACTATTGAAAATTATATTTATCTTCATGGCCAACAATTTACTCTAAACTGTCAAAGTTAAGTTTTAAATGAAAAGTAAGAACGGATGACCATTGCATCCAAAGAACTGAACTGAAAAACATGTCCAAACATGAAAACAAACCAGTCTGTAAGCCGGCTTGATGCCTGTACCCTTTGAGGTGGGTCACAAGGTTAGATCTATCGTTCTCACTGAGCAAGAACAGATGAAATCCTAAACAACTTATCCCCATATATACCTCTGCCCATGGCTAAGAGCTTTACCCCACCAAATGGGGGGGAGGAAACTTGATGAAAATGTTCACCACACAAGAACCAAATCTTTCCCCACTAGATGGGAGTAAGCTACAAGGATAAAAAAACACCGCCATAATGCCCCATCATCTAATAAGTTTTAATAGTGTCGGCATATGGTTTTTCTTGGTACTCCCTACCTCTTTCTATTAAACTATCCATATCTGGTCAACCTACTTGACAGTGACAATGTTGCTAAAGATCTTCTTTAAACATGCACAAACCATACAAGACAAGACTGTCATCTTTTCTACAATGAGAGCAACCTGTCTACCCAAGTATTCTCTCTAACGATAGGATTCCTATTATAAATCCTATCTTCTGTAACCATTCATTCATGGAAACAATAATTAGTTGATGGTTAGTTAGCTAACAGCGATACATAATGTTATTTTCGTCCCCAATGATAAATGTAGATTGAAAAAAAATATCATAAAAAGGTAATTTGTGATTCTTAAGAAAACCAATGGAGCTAGAAGTAAGCAGAACTGATCAGTATGATGAAGACTAGGGCATCCAGCAAATAAATTGATGGAAATCGTCCACCAGCGCGGAGAGAAGGTGGAGTGTGATAAGTATCTAAGTACTCGAGGAATCCTCCCTTAAAAGTTAGCTGTCAAAAGGGAAGAACCAAGCCACTTAAATACTCCACCGAGAATCTCATACTACTCAATGTGGACTTTGAGCACCCCATAATATCCAAATTCCTATTAGAGTCTAGTAAAGATCAAATAATCTAACTATGTAACGAGAGAAGTATTTCACTTCATTTTAATCAAAAGTTGCATTGTATTTGAGTAGATATTCTAACCCTAAACCTCAAGCCCTCAACAAATAAGTACAATAAAAGTGGTGACATGGGACAAGTCGTGAAAAAAAATAATGGTCAATAAGTGCAACATATTTTAATAATTTCACATTAGCAGTGTCAAAACGCATAAATCAAACAGCATAGATATAGATCAATTTCCTTTTCCATCTCACACAAATGATGATGAATCGTTCTGAACAATCAGGATGAAACCCACACAGTTTCAGGGACTCGACAAATATTATGTGGATGTTGGCAGTAGAAAGTAATAAATATAAGCTGGTACAAAAATTATAAATTATGAGACATGAAATCATACAATGTGATAATTACTGCCTGCAAGGATGGAGCTCAGTCCAGAATTAAGAACGTGTATAATAGAGAAAGAAAGAGACGTAAGATGCAATGTTTTCCTTTCTGGGTTAAAAGAAAAAATCCAAACGAAAAGCAAAGGGAGAATAAGAAATCCTCCAAAAACAACCAAAACATAGACCATTGGGAAAAATTAAGGAAAAAAATGTATGGTTTCCAACCCCTCTGCAAATTCATACGAGAACCCCTGTCAAAGAAAACATATACTGATGTCCACAAAGGAGACAGATATTTTCTGCTTCATAAGAAATAAGGTGGAAGAAAAAGTGCAATATCCTATTCCTTTACATAATTATTATTTTCTTTTTGTTTAAGCCAACAAGGCCATCAACTAGTCAAAAAATCATAATGTTCATATCATAAGGCTAAGGATGGAGTGGAGAAGCAATAGGGGCAAAACAAAGTAGCATAGCCCTTAGTCTATGGATGATAAGAGCAAAAGCAGGGAAAATTTTCCATTACCTAGTAAATAGGTCTTGAATCATACCAACATGTTCTATACAATATGAAATTAATCATAATACAAATCAATAGATGCCCAGGAAGTGCAGCATGCTAATTTCCAGCTATAACAATTTAACAAACGAAAGGAAATGGTTATAAAGGTCTACCATAATATCCTTCTTAATTTTCAGCCAGTCTGTGTCTTACCAATGATATACACCTTTTGTGCATAGAAGTTATGTGCATTAATGATGTCAATGTTCTAAAGTTTCAGTAATAAATATAATTTACACATAAAATACTGAAATTTTCATCAAAAACCAGAAGAGCCAACTAATGATTTCCATCTTAAAACATAAATCAAATAGAAGTGAAGAAAAGGCAGAATTAGAACAAAACGGCAAGCTTTTTATCTACCTTTTCTTCTCTTCTTCTTTCCTTTGTTTCTCAATTGCAGTTTTCTGCTCTACTGACCCAAGGCTTGAACTGGAAGATTTATGAGCAGGAGACAATGAGGAACTCCTACTTCTTTGTCTTCTGTATCGTTTTGCAGTTGGAGATCGACTTCTGCGACGCCAAGTAGTTGTAGAAGGACTTCTGCGGCCTCTTGGAGAAATAGAACGACTTTTTCGCCTGTGAGATAATACAAATGATCATAAGCAATGAACCCTTATAAAACCAAACAGCTATCTTAAATGAATATAAAGCCTGCCCACCATCTAGCATGTTGATACGAAAACATGTACAGTTACCTCATAAAATAATCATTGTCTGCTCCATCTTTTATCACATGAAGAAGCAAATGTCACAAACGAGCAATGAAAAAACACTTATCAGAACTCACCACCTGTTCATATCCCTCATTTTCCATGTTATGGGAAGAAGCTGATGTTTCCTATTTTTTATAAATATCATATATCCTATATTGTTCTCTACATAATGCCCTATATATGTTTCATTAATGAGTTTCAACCTCGACACACAAATAAGAAACCACACAAAAGAAAGAAACCCATTGACAATTAGCAAGTAATAAAAAGTATGTGACACCATCACCGGACAGAGTCTTCAAATACTTTAATATTAGCAATGTCAATCATCCAGCATAACAGCATGCATCTCATTCCATAGTTCAAGTGCTCAACGAGCTTAACAGAAGAGGTCCAAATCCAAATGGCATACTAAAAGAATTTTAGCTGTCCATTCGTATCCAATCGAACACGTACAACAAAGAAGCTAAATGAAAAGAAACTACAAAGTAGATATTGAATTCAAATTACACTTCATGAATAAATAGCATTATCAATCATGGGGTTCAACATTGACCACCACATTTTAGTCATAAATACACACAATAGCTCTGTGGTCTTGAAATGTCCTCGTCAAAATGTCATATGCATTTCATCAAACAAAGTAAATAGTCAGTTTTCCACAAATACTCCACCAAAGATATTCTCTTTTTTTCTGGAATTTCTTTAGCATCCAAATAAGACGTTAATATAATGGAAAGAAGAGGATCCCCACTAAAACATATTGTTTTACATGTTTTGCCTCAAAGCTAACCCCTGGTTAATTAAATACAATTTTGGAAGAATATTATTGTAATGGTATAACATCCAACTACGAAAATAACTCCCCATTAATTATCTGAATATTCCCCTCACATTTTTTGCTTGAAAATCATCAATAACTAATCCATATTTAAGGTTGTTCAAAAATTCATTTGATAGAAATCAAAGCAAGACTAATTAATATATTGTTACATAGTATATCACAGATAAGATGTTAACAAATTCAATTAAAAAAAATAAAAAATTCTCTCAGCAAATGCAACAGTTATATATTATGGATTGTTAACTAATACTCAAAGCCACCACCAGGTAGAGTTTACATCATAAATGATTACAGCAAACACCGACAAATAATCGTTATAGATACACGGCAAATAATTTGTAAAACACGAGTCCCGAATCATTCTACCTCAATAATACATATCACATAGAAAATTAAACATTCAAACAGGGTCACCTGCTATACGAATATGGAGACCGGCTTCTAACTCGTCTGCTCCTCCTGCTATATCTATGTCCAACCGGTGACGGTGAATGCCTTCGCCTGTACGGAGGCGATCGGGATCGCGACAAGTCTCTAGGCATCCTCCCAACACCCGATCCCCAATGAGCTCAAAAATATACTTTTCACAATCAGACAAAGATAAAGTTTCCCTGTTAAATCAAAACAACAACAAAAACAAACAAATTCAGTAAAAATCAATTCTTTAACAAAACAATAAATTAACCAATTATCAAGTTATTAAATGATTATTAGAACGAAAAATATGAATTAGTCAATAATTGGAGATGAAAATCAAAGTGAGAATCCTTAACGAGAGTTTGGTATATTAATTTAATTGTATGAAGCAGCGTGATTAAAAGGGGAAAAATTAAGGAAAAAAATTCACCTGAAAAATGAAGGGAAACTTGAAATAGAGAGAAAAAGGAAGAGAGATGTTGTTATATAGAGTTGAATTTGTGGTTATCGAAATGAAAGTATGGAGGAATTGGGAAATTGAAAATCTGCAAACCCTAGAAAATGAAAATTGGGGAAGAGAAGAAAGATGAAGAGGAACGAAACTACGTGTTATATTTGCGTTTTAATAAACTCAAAACGCATCGTTTTACACAAAGACCAATAAAAATGTGAAGCTACGTATTGTATAGGATTGTCCGTAGAAAATCGTTAAAAGTACCCTATACAAGGTATTGATGGTTTTAAAGCATACGAACTTCCACTATAATATTCTCAACATGCCTCAAAAATTGCAATTTTATATGTTTTGATCAAAAATTAAAATAGATTGTGGCATCTACAAAATTGTTACGTCGTGAAGAAAAAAATGTCATGTCACTAAAAACCAAGTGACGCGAACCACATGTGTGACTTGGTTGTTGGAGGGCCAAAATATAGAATCTTTATTTTTTATTGTTTCGATGGCTATTTCCAGAATTCATGTGTATTATTATTTCAACATTTAACCGTAAATAGAATTAAGTATTTTTCAGATTTTAGAATTTTTCTAATGAACGGTGCTAGATGACATGATAGGTCATCCGCACAAATTGCACGAACGAACATTTAGAAAGATTTTTATGCGTAAAAGTTGTTTTAGTTGTCCATAAGTCCTAACTCAATCGACTAAAAATCCAAAATTGATATCCTGGATACCGTGAACTGAGTTCGAATTCTAATCCCTCCACTTATGTATGCGAGTTTCAATGGTTATTTGTTATTTTGTCTATCTACAATAAAAAAAATAGTTGTTTTAGTTCTAGAAAGCAAAAACTAGTTAATTTACTTAATTTAATTCTTCAAGAGAAAAAAAAATGTGTAAAAAAACTAGTTTGACTCTTTTAAAATTTTGAATTAAAGATTAGGATTGCTTACTTTGTTAACAAAAAATATTGTTTTTGTTTTTTAGAATACATCTCATTTTAACTTTTTAATAAGAAGAGTGTAGACTCTTAAATTGATTTATTGTGATATAGAGAAGTTTTTTTTTTAAGGGTATGATGCATAGAAGATTAAAATGTTGAATATGACGGATGCATTTTCTTAAAATAATGGAAATAATTTTTTTGACATTTTAATTGCCTCTGAAATGCAAAATAAAATATATATATATATATATATATATATATATATATATATATATATATATATAAAATCCGAAAAAATCGCATGGTTAACAAACTATGAAGGATGTTTTGATGTAATTCACGAATAAATCATGTATAATGGCAAAACAAGACATCTGAAGATTTGTCAAGTCTTTGGGAAGATGAAGAATGAAGATTCAAGAGGCATCTAAAGATTTTACAGAGGGAGGAGTTTTTTTTCTCAAATTCCAACACATCTTACATAGAAGCAAACAACTAAAAAAGTGAAGAAACATGCATTTTCAACACCGGACGACACTCACATGCGCCCAGCGCACAAGAGGGGGCACCAGGCGCCTAGAAACCTTCATTGGGTGTCTGGCGCATGGAAATGAGGTGCCTGGTACATGCCTATAGGTGCCTGGCGCCTGTGCCATGTGGCCTAAGGCGCTGTTTTGTGACTTTTTCGTGAAGAAAGCCCGTGTTTTTAGCCCAAATCAAGTGAAAACTTTCCCTATTAATACTGCCTTTCTCATTCATTATTTTCTCGTTTAGAATCAAGCGGTTCAAGAAGAAGGCGAGCACTAAGAACTTTCACGGAGGAGTTTCTCTCTCCTCACTCCAAGTTTTTTTAGGGTAGGTTTTATTTCTTTTGTAATTTGTTTTTAGTTACAATGGGTAACTAAATCTTTTTAGGTGAGGGTTCTAAGATGAACTTCTATTTTATTTGTAGGATAATTATTTAATTTAAAGTCGTTTATTTAGTTATTTTCTGTTCACTATTTAGTTTTACTGTAGTGTGTAAGATTTGTCTCCTTTGGAGCATAACCCTGATTTAGGCACTTAGGTAGTGACAAGACCTAATATTGATATTTATATCTTAATATTTATATATGTCTAACTATGAAGTAATTAGTTATTAACTAGCAAAAGAAACTGAAAGCGAGTGGACCCTGATAGTAAGTACTAAAGAGATGACACAACTAATATTGAGTAAAATATGGTGAAATCATGATGTAGCTAGGTAGTAATTAAGGAAACAAGTAACTTCACGACTTAAATTAGCCCAGTAACTTCATTCTCCTCGCACCCTGGTAAGGTAGACGTCGATAGGATTGTCCGTTTGTAGAACTACCGAGAGGGAGAGTGTGTTATGTACTTCTAAGATTCATGGATGGAAAAACTTTTAGGAACACTGGCCACCATACCTTTGAAAATTTAGAAACACTAATTTAAGTCAATGTTTCAATCACCCCCGAGAGAGTAAGACCCCACACGTAAGGATCGTCGTATGATCAGCAGGTGCAACTTAACAGGTGGAAGGATAGGCCAAAATCAACTGAGAGAGTAAGACCCCACATTTAAGGATCATCGTACGACCAGCAAGTGCAACTTGACAAACTGATTAGGTTATAACGTCTTGACGAACTCATCACTTGGATAGTCTACTTAGAATAATTGAATGCAACTTGACTGTTAATTAATTCCAACGAATGAATAGAGGGGGTTCAAAGAATCATAATCGCCACTAACATTCTGCAATCAAAACAGTAACTTGCTATGTTGCAAACATATAAAAATTGCAAAACTCTAAACCCTTATCTTTTATCATTTATTTTGTTCTCAAATAAGTAACGCGAATTGTTTGGACGAAACGACAGCCCATGTGAATACGATACTATACTTATTACTTTATTACTTGATAAACGATTTGGTACACTTGCATAATCCGACCATCAGAAGGCTATTATCAAATTCAACATCCACCCAACCTTACAAATGACATGTCAACATGTGGTTGAATTGGTCATGCCTGAAATACCACTTATAGTAAATATGAGTGAACACCGTTAAATTCATTATTTTTTGTAGATGTATGATATTAAAGATCGTGGGTTATACATTATGTTTTACCATAAGTCATATGTGGAAGTTGTTTGTTTGGTTGTTAGGATTAATATTTTGATGGGTTAATAGTGTTTTATCCCTCATGTAATATAGCTCATTTCCGGGTTTACCCCCTGTAAAATATTTTTTTGGATTTCGTCCTTGTAATTTGAAGATTTTTTATTTTGGACATTCATGAATTTTAACTGTACAAAATCGAAGATATGGCAGGGGGTAAACCTAAATTTTCTCAAATTAACACGGGGGTAAACCGAAATTTTCTCAAATTACAAGATGGTAAACCTAAATTTTCTCAAATTACAGGGGATGAAATTTTCCATGAAGGTCTAAAACCTAAAAATCTTCAAATTACAAGGATGAAATTCAAAAAAAAAAATTTATAGGGGTGAAAACCGGAAATGACCTATATTACAGGGGGTAAAACACTATTAACCCTATTTTGATTTATTAAGTTTTCATTGGCTTCTGAAATATTCAGTGTACCTTGACATGTATTTGACTTTTTTAGTCACTAATATTTATCAGGACCAACTTAAGGGCATGACTACTTAAATTTTAACTTTAGGCAAACCAACAAAATATTATTTATTTTTTTAGATTTTATAGACAAAAAAGCTCCACATACATACAAAAAGGCTAAAATAATAAAATTTGTTTTAGGTTTCATTTACTATTGAAAATTATTGTGTCGTTTCTGATATTAATCTCAAAACGTGAATGAAGTGGATTATAGAATAAGATAAATCCATCTCTATCGGAATTGAAGACATAACAACCCGTCTTCAAAATTCAAATATTTCCCTTTCTAATTTATGGTTGTAATATATAGAAATTCATATTAGTAGACATAAAACAAATATTCTGTATCTAATAATAGGTTTTTTTGTACTCCCAAAATCAAGTATCTTTTGTAATATTTGAGTTACAATTACTTTATTATCATTCTAACTTTTGAACCCTCAAACGTTATAAAAGTTCAAGGATCTAAACCTAAAAGGAGAAGTTAGATTAACTCATTCTCTTTGGTAATAACAAAGATTTATTACCTTCGCGAACAATTTATTTTAAGATACATCTATTATCTCTCTCTTGTGTGTGTGTCTATATATATATATTTCCACACAAAAACATATATGAGACATATCTAGTGAGAATGAGTATGTTATGTTTGTCTTTTTTTTTAAAAAAAATATTTATTTATTTAAATCAGTTTAGATTTTAGAACATATAGATAGATAGTAGAAAAGAGATAAAATATGCAAATATGCTACCAAATTCGGGTAAAAATTTAAATCAATGCTTGATAACTCAACCAAAATGATTGTGGAGAAGTCAATTTTTTTATAACAATGTGTAATTTTTAATAAAATTTATCTTTTTTCAGTAAAAAATAATAATATATTTTTGAAATAAATTATTATATGTCGTACATGTTATGGATGAATTGTTACTTCAAACGAATTAATTAAAATGACTACTCATTTGAAACCAATAAAATTATCACCCATCGTTCTAAAGGAAAAAATAATTGTTCTTTGGTTTGTGAAGTTACTTAAAACAAATTTAAATAAAAAAAATCTTGCATTCATCAGAAAATTTAAATTAATAAACATTGTAACACAATTTACTATATATTATGAACAAAGTCATTGGGAGTGTTTCTATTAATATAGAAACATATACATATAATCAACACATTATGTTTTAAGCAATAAAAAAATATGCAAATGAAAATCACAATATAGAATATTCATATCAAATACAATAATATCATAAACAACAAATATATATATATATATATATATATATATATATATATATAGTCTATTGATCAAAATTATTGTTATGTATTGTAAAGTAGAGTTCTTGCAAGTATCAGTTGGCCATTGCAGGGCCAAGTTGTAGAGGTTAAATAATGTTGCATGTCTTTTTTAATGTTACCATGTTCATGTTAACATAAGTCTTCAACAAAATTATCATGTTGATTATGACAAAAAAATTACCATAAACAATATGAATCAGTTCATTGTGCTGTAAAAAGATAGTAGAAAAAATGTTTGATTTATCTTGTTTGACATTTCAGATGCATTTGAATAAGAGAGTTATGAAAAAATGTTTAAGATGGATTATGAAAGAAGATGATTAAGAGAGATTCAGAGAAGTTAAAAGATATTTTGATATTCTAAATGTTTGAGAGAGTTAGAGATGAGTTATGTATAAATGTTTAAAAGTTATAAGGAAAAGGAAGAAAAAAAATCTTTGATATGTTAGAGGTAGCAAGGAAGAAATTTATATGTAGAAAAAATATTTGATTTATTTTGTTAGCGCTTATAAGATAAATGATATCTCCCTCAGAATCATAATCGTGTTTAAAAGTACAAAGATTTGCAACAATGCGCAACAAGGGAAAACAAAAAAAACCCTTCCCAATATGATACCCTTGAGAAAATGAGAACAATTTGTTCTCATGAGCACCACCGTAACTGGAACCACCGAGTATCTTCGTCGAATCCATCGCCATTGCTAAACACTCTACACCTTAGTTTCTTTGTATGTTTCATTTTGTTTCTCAATATTTTCTTATTATGGTTATATATGTAACATAGTAGTCAACTGTTATTGTCAAGTTTGAGCAAAATAAATATGACAACCCATAAGAGTGATTGTTGTGGCATCAAAACATATTTGTATCTCAACTAAGTAAGAAGTATCGCGAACAACCACAAGCAAATGATCAAATCGATAAATCTTATTTTTTATAGCTTGTATAATTTCTTGTGCTAAATAAGTGGCTCATAGGGTGATGTTTACAGTTTCAAGAATCAATGTGACATTGTAATTAAACTCCAGAATCATTGTCAGATTAAAGTAATTATATTGTGTAATTGTTGTACAACTTCAATGTTTATCCCATTGTTGCGCCCATAAGACTACATCAAATCCATTCGAATTAGAACAAACAATTGACAGGTGTGGAACCAAACTTGCAGTCTGATGAAATGAAAAGAAAGATAGTCTTTCAACAATTAACAAACAACATGCTATATAGCGAAAAAAAAGAAAAATGATTCAAATAAACTCACTTTACCATGATTAAATTTTGACTGTGATGATGTTTTCTAGCAATTTATGGGATAAGGAGGCACCTTGTTTGGTGGCCAAAGGCCATGTAAGGTGAAACTTTAAGAAATTGTTGTCATGCATTGTATACTAGGGTTCTTGCAAGTACCAGTTGGTCACTGTTTGGGCAAGGTATAGTGGTTAAATGGTGTTGCATGCTTTGTTACGTACCATCTTTATGTTAACATAAGACTCCACCAAAATTATCATGATTATGACAAAAGAAATCACCATAAATAGTATGAATCAGTTCATTGTGTTGTAAAAAGATAGAATATTTATAATTTAAAGAGAGAAACATCTAAGAGAAACATAGGTAAGATGCATTTGAGATGAATTTGAATAAGAGAGTTATGAAAAAATGTTTGAGATGCATTATGAAAGAGGAAGAATAAGAGAGTTGGAGAGGTTACACGACATTTTGAGATTCTAAACGTTTTAGAGCGTTAGACATCTTATGAAAAAATGTTTGAGATTAAATGTTACAGAATTCCTAAGAATTACTCATTTTTTTGGTACCATATTTTGAGGAAGGGACTTATGAAGGTGATGACATGTCATCTTACGTTATTCTTAACATATTTTTCAGTCATTTTCAGTAGGTTTTACCAACATAACATAGGAGTATTAGAGCAATTGCCTATGATTTCAGGATATCTGTAATATTTTCTATATTTGAGTATGTAATACTGTTCTTCCCGAAACATAGCAATTTTAGAGTTTGTTTGAATGAGGTAATTGAGAAATTTTAAAGAATTTAGAACTCTAGGCAATTTAAATGATTCAATTAAATTACTTTTATTTATCAATACTTTTGTTTGGATTGAATAGTAAAAAAATTCGTTGTCATCATATTTAGGCAACTTTTATAGATTTTATTTTTTGGGGCCAAATTTGAAAAATGAAATTAGGGGTCAATTTGTAAATTTCAAAAAATTTGAGGGGTCAAATTATGATTTTTGAAAAAATTGAGAGGTCAATTCGCAATTTTTTGAAAATTTATTGGGTCAAATTTAAAATTTTGGAAAATTTGGGGGCCAAAATGCAAAATTTTAAAAAATATAAAAATGAAGAATTTTGAAATTCTTAACTTTTAGGTGTCATTTGAAAGTATCTAATTTTAACTTGAATAAAATACTTCATAAATTTTCATCATTTTAAAAATTCTTTAAATTATTATCCAACTAATCTAATTCACCTCAAAGTACTTAAGTTACTTCAAAATATTACATCCCCTCAAAACATTCTATCATTCAAACATACTCTAAGATTATTCTTGTCTTGTTAAAAATTAAAATTAATACAAACCTTAGCAACAAAATTCCTCAAAATAAAAATTAGAAACATACATGGAGTCGTGCACTTCAACATTTGGTTTTTCTAATGATTTGAGAAGGAAACGTCTTGTACTTGGTTTACGACCATCTTTCCACCCAAAATTTTAAAATATTTTGTCTAAGAACCATCTCTCTTATATATTTAACATTTAGTTTATTTATAATTGTGGACTATCATCCACACTTGAATAACAACAAAAGAATGAAGGTAAATGTTGTTGACAACTACCAAAAATTTCACTATCTTAGGAGTCAAATAGACTAATCTTTTAGATTAGACTCTCTTCTTTCTTGAGCTTAAGTCTTAACACATAAGGTTTGTGTCACTTAAGATTCTACATCTTATGGAATAGTTTTGTGGTGCCAGTAACAATTGGATTCAGAAAAATAACATACTAATTTTGGAATCAATGAAGAATTCAAAAAATGTACTTGTTTTTATTTTTGAAAGGACAAAACAAGATGTGTTAAAACATATCTTCACACACAAATGGAACTTGTTTGTTAGATAATAATCAAGATAATAAAACTAGTATAAGGAACACATCACATGCATTCATCAGATCTAATAAAATAATAGAATTGAGAATGGATTCCCTATGGTTGGATATCTCTGCATTTCCGCAAGATAGTTCACAAAATATTCCAATTTTAATTATTATTTTTTAAATTCATAGAGTGTGATCTTGATCCAACGACCAAAGATGTATCGAGTGCTCGATTAAATTGCTTAAATAAAAAAAATCCTAATACTATATCAAATGATTCAAATTTCATATAGTTCCACCCCAAAATGTTATGGATTTACCTCATGTACCAAGACCAAAGAATACGTTTTTCTTTTAACTTTTGATTGAACATACTCATGTTCATTTAGCATCCAAAACAACAATTGAAGTAAATAAATTCATAAATATCAACTTAAGAAGAAGTATTTTTATTTTTCACTAGTAAACTAGATCCTTGCAATTTTCGCTAGGTAACATTAGTAGAAAACTTTTCTTAAAATAAATAATAGATACATAATACATAAATGGATCGTGGATGCATAAATATACATCAAGCAAAGTATATATGTATCAAGATGGATGAACCTTGCCAGAAGAAATTCCTTTCCAAGCTGATTTCATAGAAGCAGTAGCTGAATTAAGTGCAGCTTCAATATACTTTTTAGAAGCAATCGAAGCTGTTTTTTCCATCAAGTTTCCCATATTTCTTGCTTTCTCAGCAGTTTGAACTAAACTCTCTACTTCATCTCTTGAAATCCTCTCAAGTTCTTCTTCAAACCTTCTAAATTCATCCATGGCACTTTCCATCGCGGAGTTAAGATGTTCCTCGGCTTCTTGCATTGCATCTTCTGCTTCTTCCACCTCTCTTTCTTGCTCAAGTTCTGCAGCTGCCCATGCTTTGTAGGATTCTATCTCAAATAGTTTCATAAGATCTTCGATCGTCGATGGATCGAAGTTCTTGTCTTGTAGAGATTGGTCTGAAAGGAAGGTGAATTGAGAAAGAAGAGCTTCCATTGTTTTTGTTTTTGGTTACTCAATTGAGATCTAGCTCGAATGGTTCAATATGAGTGGAAGAAAGAAAAGGAAGTGGAGTGGGTGGGTGTTGAATGATATAAAGGATATGGATACTGTATTAGGTCTTTAATTTAAAGGTTAAAATTATCACACCCATATTGGATTCTCTTTATAGTATTATAATTAAATTCTTTTGGGCAGTAAGCAAAACTAGTAACATAGATATTAGAATATACTCTAAAATTTATTTTTCTCAAATAATTTGTCATTTTATATATCAGTACTATTGCAGTATATTAAAATCTCATCTTTTGAGTTAATCTTCGAAATCAGATTCAAGTTCATTTCAGCATAATATCAGAGTCGGGTTATTAAAGTTGTATTATAGTTCTAGACGTGAAGATAAATATTAAATAAGTATAAATGTGTTTGGACATTCTTGTTCGAACATAGTAATAGTTTTTGTTTTTGTTATTATTGGATTTGTAGATTCATTAAGCTTGTGGTTAAAAAAATGGAAATCCACTTTTACTTTGACCTTTTCTTTGAGTGAATGCTTTTTACTTTGATCAACTAACCGTTGCATGAAGAATAACCCCATATTGTTATGAAAAGGACTTAGAATGGAACCGTTGAAGTTGATTTTGTTCTTATTTATTTACACAGAAAGGTAGGGGAATCAATCACCTTTTATTTTTATCTATGATATGATGATGAAGATAAGGTTTGGAGGATGAATTTTCTTATCTAGGAGTAACTCATAGTTGGGGAATCTTAATCATAGTGGGAGAGTGGGCCCCGTTGGTTTGAAAATATGATGTTGTCGAATTTGTGAAACATGGATGGAATTGTAGACTTTTTGCACTTTACGGTAAAATTAGTGCCTTTCACGCATTTAAAGAGACAAATGGTTTTGGAAACTACGACACTGCCCGTTTGAGTGTCGGGGTCTGCCCTATGAAGTGTGAGTGTGAACTTAGTCAAATGGACAAATTAGTACTTCCTCTCTCCCATGATATAAGAAAAAAAAATCATTTTTTTTATCCTAAAATATAAGAAAAAAGACAATCTTTTATCCTATTTAGTCTTGTTTTTTAAAAAAATCTCTTTTTCAAGAAAAACTTTTGTTTATTCTCATAAAATTAAATGCAAATTGCATTCAATTTTTTCTCTCTTTCAATTTTTCCATAACCAATAGCCAATGAAAATTGTTTTTACATCTTCCTATGAAACTTTTTTCAAAGAAAACACAAAAAACTATATTCCAAATTCTTATGTTTTAGTTTTTTTAATAAGTGTGATTTTTTTTTTGCTTATAATTTGAGACGGAGGGAATATGTTTTTGCTAGAGTGATTAGTATGATGCAATTTATTTATTTTTCTGGATTAACTTCGTATTAAGAGGATTTGATAATTCAAATTCAGATCAATTCGTTATTCGGTGAATCTCATGTTAAATTGATGAAATTTAATATTTAATCATTGATGTTTCGGTTTAAATACATTAAAATTAATGAGTCATGCTAACAATCATCATCAATACGTCTTTGTGAGCTTAATTAGTTCGTAGGGACAACGTATAATACTCCCTCCGTCCCAAATTGTATGACGTTTTGGACATTTCATACATATTAAGAAATGCAATTAATATTGTGTGGAAAAGAGATATTATGAGTTGTTTTACAAAACTGTCCTTAATAAATAATATGGGAAATATAAATGAAAGAATTGAAAGAAGAGGGTAATAAATAGTTAAGGTTATAATAGGAAAAGTAACATTAATGTTACATTGGTATTGTAAAGCGACATATAATTTGGGACAAATTTTTTTCTCCAAAACGACATACAATTTGGGACGGAGGGAGTATTAATATATGTAAGGTTCGAGATTCAAACCCCGACCACCAAAAAAAAAACAACCGTCGTCAATACATTGTTTAAGAAATACAAGTCAAACATTTGTAAAGTAAAAAAGTACATAATTTCTTATTAAAAATTGACTCTTTCGATTCACTAAACAATATCATAATGACACTTTTTAGAGTTTTCTAAAATTAATTAGCAACATCTACATTACACATTTTGCTATTTAATTCATTTTAATCTTATTTTTATGTTTTAGAAGAAAAATATGAAGAGAGGCCAAATTAATTCACATTATTATGGTTTAATAAATGATATTAATTTCTACGGATGGTAGGAGATTTATTTTTTATTTTTTTGACAAAGGTACGTAAGAGATCTTTTCTTGCTTACCAACATATTGAATTTGGTTTTATTTTGGGAGTGTAGCGTTATTAAATCTCTTAAATGATAATTTTGTTTTTTTTTTTTGAAAAAATTTTTTGTT
>Ga0209282_1000753_pt1 | contig 16338 bp, 10 predicted proteins | sample Mtrugardesep15_FD_187529 | JGI IMG/M metagenome (GOLD analysis project Ga0209282, IMG submission 187529) | Root nodule microbial communities of legume samples collected from California, USA - M. trunc garden sep15 (SPAdes) (version 2) | ecosystem: Host-associated > Plants > Roots > Nodule...
CAAAGGCTACACTAAGAAGATTGGATCGTGTGATGCTTTTCATGCTGAATTATGGGGCATGTATCTCGGTTTAGACATGGCTTGGAGGAAGAATATAACACATCTTACAGTAGAAAGTGACTCGAAGATTCTTGTAGGCATGATTACTAATAATTGCAAGTTTAGTGGGACTATTCCTACGTTGGTTCGACGTATTCGAAAGTTTTTGAACTTGAGTTGGACTGTCCAAGTTAACCATACTTTGCGTGAAGGCAACAGAAGTGCGGATTGGCTTGCTAATTATAGCATTTTGATGGATTCCATGAATTTTAATCTTTTGGAGACTCCTCCTAATGAGCTTCGGAGTCTTTTATTTGATGATCTTTCCGGGGCTTGCATGCCTAGGAACGTCATGTTAGTTTCTTAGTTTTTTTTTTCTTTCTTGGGCTTTGCCCACTTTTGTACCAAAAAAAAATATATATGTCACTTACAATCATGTTATTTTGAATTTTATCGAAACTTGTTAATCACATTTCAGATTAGAAAATCCGAAATACACCAAACACAATTCGGAGAATAAAATCTGAATGGAGTATAAAATGGTCAATTAAGAGAGTGCGTGAAAAACACGCAGGGATAATAAAATTCACTAAAAGTTTAACTTAGGTTGTCATATGTGCACCATATTTTCAGAATACTTGTTCAAAATAATCTAATTTAAAACATTTTCCTAAAAAACATATATTAAAGTTTCCTTTTTGCATAATATCTTAGAAAACTTATACAATTTTCTTTTTATTTATAAGAATTATATAATTTCCTGGTTTGTTTTTTTTTAACAAAACTCCCAGTAAAGGAAACTTTTTTTGAGAAATCCCAGTCAAGGAAACTTAATTAAGTAAAATACTTATTTTGGTCTTTTAAGTTTGACAAAAATACTGGATTAGTTTTTTAAGTTTTATATAGGTCCTTATTAAACATAAAAACTTAAAAAAATTCAAAAAGGTGCATTAAATTAATAACTTAAAAGACCTATTTGAAAATTAAAAAAATTTAAAGACCTATTTGAAACTTGGAAAAACATAAAGAACTTATTTAAAATTTAAAAAACATAAAAGACTAACTCGGTATTTTGTCAAAATTAAAGGATTGAAGATGTATTTTTCCTATTAATTATTACGTTAGACAAAAAAAAAAATCACTCATAAATCTGCAACTTATCCGAAGAAAGATAAAAATTGAAAAATTATGTTACTATAAACCTAAACCTAGGGAACAAAACATAATCAGGAACTAATATCAATTCATAAAGAATTTCGAAAAACTCATGTACGATTTCACCAATAAATGAAGTTATATTAAGTTTTAAAATTCAAAAGTTCGATTTACGCTGCAATCCAAAATAAAACTGAACTCTTGAATTTCAGCAGAATATGTTGAAACTTAATATAACTTCATTTATGGTGATTTCCGCACCAATTTGGAGTGCTAAACCTGTAATAAAAAATACAAACCTATAAGGTTTTTGATAAAAATTTTGAAAAAGTTATATTAAGTTTTATGGTAAAAGTTAAACAAATTGGAATATTATTTAATAAATTTTCTGGAAATTCTATTCAAACACAAAATTTTGAAATTTGAAATGAAGTTTTTCAAGAAAAAACTTCAACCCAAAAACTTCTATACACGGGAAAATTCGTGTGGGGTGAACTCGTGCTAAATATGAATAAAGTTAAAAGTTAGAGTGAAAAATGAATGGGTAAAAAGTTAAATTGCAAAAAGGTCCATTGATATTTTTAATAGTTTGTTGGAGTTCATGTATAGATGCATAGTATGCCTAACATCACTGGTGATAGAGATCCTATTTTTCTAAGTCAATTTTAGACTGAGTTCCTAATCATTTACCTTACCTTTGAGGAGAATCTCTTAACATGTACTTGTTCGGTCGAAGGGCACTCTTTCTTAATTTGAAACTTTAGAGTTTTATTATGATCCTTGATATAGGAAAATTGTAGTTGTAATCACGTTGGATCTTCGATATAGCAAATTGTTCGTGATACGAGAAAGTTAAAAAAAAATAAAAAATGAAGGATATAGTGATATAATTTATTTATACACTACAATGAGGATATGAAAATGTAAAGACTAGCACATATGACATATGAATTTCAATCATACGAAAACAGCTTCAAAAGTGAAGACAAGCACAAATGTGAAGACTAGAAATATGAACCCTGACCCAACCAACCAATATATTATAAGGCCACATTTATTCTACCACCCTAACAATCCTAGTCCCACACACAACACAACATCGCTTCACTTCAAAAGATTGGACCAGCTGCAAGAATCTCCTCTGTGAGGTTGTCATCACCCTTTCCAATTTTGTAGTTGGTGAAGGTTTCAAAATTCTTCTTGAACAATCCACCCAGCTTCAACAATGTCGCATTGTAGGCGTTTTTGTCTGACCACTGCAATCCATCGAAAACAAAAGTTATTAATATCCGTTTCTAAATTAGAAGTGTTTTATCACCACGCAAGGTGAATAAACGAACTGTTTTAGGATCACTAACCGCATTGATAGGATCAAGAATTTCTGAAGGGACACCCTCCACTTCAGTTGGGGTCTGAAGGCCAAAAATCTGACTCTTCTTGTATTCTGCCCCCAGGAGGCTTCCATTGTGAATAGCATCAATAATTTTTCTAGTATAACTTAGTTTGATACGATTCCCGGTACCATAGCTACATTAATTTGACATAGACAAGAACATCATTTTAGATCTTGTTGTGTACAACAATAGTATGTTTAGCGCGAATAAACGAAGAAACTCAACAATATTGCAACGAGAAGAACTAAAAGCATACCTGCCACCGGACCAACCAGTGTTAACAAGCCACCCTGTAGCACCATGAGTCTCCATCTTTTCAGCAAGCATTGCAGCATACTTTGTAGGGTGTAACATTATGAATGCTGCACCGAAACAAGCTGAAAATGTTGCTTGTGGCTCCTTTATACCATCCTCAGTACCAGCCACCTACATAAAAATGGTTAGAATTATATAATTGAAGCAACATTGGTTTAGCAAATAGTAAAAATTAGTTAGAATGAAATTTATTACCAGAGCAGTATATCCACTGATGAAATGGTACATGGTCTGCGCCAGGGTTAGCTTACTCACAGGTGGTAGCACACCAAATGCATCACATGCCAAAAGAATAACATTCTTTGGATGAGGTCCAACACATGGTAACTTTGCATTTGGTATGTACTCTATAGGATAAGCTGCACGGGTATTTTCTGCAATAAAAAATTACCACATGTAACTATCAATCGAGAGCACTAATACAGACATTAGACACGATAATAATTGTAAACAATGAATTAATTGAATGTAGTCACATGTGTCTGACACGTCTTCGATCAAAAGTGTCAGAGATTTCTTGTAATGGATGATTACATGTGCAAATTCAATAAAAAAATCAACAGCTAGCAATCAGAGGATTGACTTGTTTATCTTTGAAATTAAAATATTCGTCTCTTTATTTAACACCGTCCTATACTCTATCCATAGTGCCGTATTTCAGGAGGTTTATATTTTAATTAAAAGTGACCTTTCACAATAATATATAGATTACTTGTTACATATGAAGTACAACTTGTAAGGATGTACGAAGTCAACTGTTAATTAGCAAAGACAAAGTCACAGCTTAGTCCTCTTTTGTCAGCTATTGAACAAATAATTTTAAATGAAACCATCTTAGTCATTAAACACAACCAAAATTGATGAAATCAACCATTAAACAAAAGAATTAACCAAATCCAAATAGCCATCTTAGTTAAAAAATTCATTGTTTACCTGTAACTGATTTGTCAGAATAATCAACTTCTCTAGTATGCTCATCAAACACCACGTTTTCCAACACTGACAAATCAAAAATAATTTTCAATGTTTCGAAAAATATATACGCGGTTGGAATATAGACCGCGACGTAAAAGTTTTTTATATTAGTCAAAGATTAAACATATACCTGTACCAAACCTAATTGCATTCCAGATATCAGGCTCTTTCTCCCGGGAGAGATCGATGCACTTAGCATAACAACCACCTTCGATGTTGGAGACACCATTCTCACTCCAACAATGTTCATCATCTCCAATCAAATATCTGTTATGATCAGTAGAAAGAGTGGTCTTTCCAGTACCTATTTAAAAAAAAAAAGACGAAAAAAAAATCCATTAGAATTATAAGAAAATGAAAACAAAGCCATAACTAATATACATGGCTAAGTATATATCTAGTTGAGTATAGGACAAGGAAGGGAACATATCGGGGAGCGCATGGCTGGTTGGAAGAGGTAGCCACATTGAATACTATACCTGAGAGTCCAAAGAAGAGAGCAACATCGCCACCTTTGCCCATATTGGAACCAGAGTGTAAGGAGAGAATTTGACGCTTAGGCATGAGATAATGCATGACACTGAAAAGACCTTTCTTCATTTCCCCGGCGTATTGTGTGCCGAGGATAACCATTTCCCTTCTAGCAAGATTAAGATCAATGCTAGTGGAAGATGTCATGTAGTGAGTGAAACGGTTACATGGAAACTTTCCGGCATTGTATATAGTGAAGTCCGGAGTACCAAAATTCTCCAGCTCTTCAGGACTGGGTCGGATACACCTGTAACCAACCCAGTTATCGACTTTTTTACATAGTTCGGATTTTATGCATTATTATAGTGATGATTTCGCATACCTTTTTATTTATACATATATAAATTATATATAAGGCTTTCAACGATATAGGATACTTAACTGGTGGAGCTTATATACCTACCTTTTTGTCTTGAAGGAACAAAAGAGAAACCAAACAACTTGTGTTGGCAATTTTTTGTAAAGCATTTTTTAGTTTACACTTACATGTTGTGCATGAACAATGAATGGTATGCTCTGGCTGATACAATTCTGACTTTGATTCTGTTCTCTGGATCCCAATTCAAGAATTGGTCGTTCACAAACACCTGCGGTTACATAGTCAGCGACGTTGTTATTGTTTATTTCTTACTTTTACTAATAAGATTTTCGTGCATTCACACAAGCGCGTTTTGTTTTGATGTATGTTTAAATCATTATTATATCACGCGAAATTTCAAGGAATGTACTAAAATTTATTGTAAGGATAATAAAATCAACTTGACCTCTCAAACATGTCCAATTGGAATGAATTAATTTGAAAATAAAAATACTGATCTAAACCAAAATAAGTTTAATAAATTTGATCTTTATCCAAAATTAAATTAGTCCACCTCAACTTGTAGTCACCCTTAATTATAAAATGGAACTAAACTACTAAGTCTCTTTGTAGCAACAAAATATATTCCTAAATAATCTTTCAACAAAACAAACAAAAAGATAACAATGTTAATCAATGAATTTATAAATAATTTGTTAATTGAGATAATAGAAAAGATAATTAACTGAGACAAAGGAAGATGCTTTTTTAATGGAGGCAATCAACTCATTAGTCATAATACAATTTGTATAACTTAGCACATAAAAGGACATGCCTTAGCACAGCATAGGCATGGTGCTCTATTCTGTGAAAGGTATTAAAAGCATATATACTTATTCTCAGCATGATGAATTCTAAGGCTGAGTAATTATTTTCTTAAAGAATGGAGTGGAATCATGGACACATATCTTCTATCACTTAGCAATATGCAAAATGGTGACAAAAAATATCCCCATATCTTACTAAAATACAAAGCACCGCAAAATCATTAGAAAACGCAATCTTTTTGCAGGTAAATGACATCTCAACATCATCATGAAGATAATAATATTGTGTCACATAAAGGGTCTAGTAAAACCCACTTGTACAAAATGACAACATAGGCACCATTTCTATCTCATTATCTTAACTGCCATGAAATGAATGAGACACATAAAGTCTCTTTTATTTTATTTTTAAAAAATATTTTTGGCTTGAAAATATTAAAAAATGACATCACCATTTTTTGTGTGAAAGTGATGTTATATTATCATCACTTTTTTTTAATAAAATATTATTAAAATTATTATAGTATATCATCACATCTTTTTTGGAAAAATAAAAGAAAAGAAGAGAGGAATCATCACCTTGTCCAAAGAGTTCAAGTAATCAACTGCCCTTTCTCTATTCACCATGAAAGTCTCAGCATCCATCTCAATGTTAGGAGAACCCCTACAATTTACAAAATTTGCACAATATTATTATAGCATCAAATAGTACATAATAACCTATGAAGTACAAACTCAAACACAGACATCGGACACGACACAAACACGTCGACGACCATAATAATTTCAAAAAATGACATAATTCAATGTATTATGTGTCTATGTCAGACATGATATGTATCTGATACTGAGACACATCTAATCCAAATAGTATATGTGCTTCATAATAACAAATAAAATTGAAAGATAGAGATAGAAGCATCGAATCAAATATTGTCCAAAGCATGTACTTACTTTCCCCACCAAAGTTCATTTTCAGTAACATTATCCTTAACCACACGCTTGTCTCTAGGAGAACGACCTGTCTTAGCACCAGAAAGTGTTGCCATTGCTCCATTGGAAGTGATGAATGATCCTTTCTCATATTTTATCGCCTGCTCATATAGTTCTACACCAAATCCAAACAAAACAGAAAAAACAAAATCAATTATACAATTTCACATTAATTATTACTACCAACTATAGATAGATATTTGTTATACATTTTATTAAGTAAGGTAAGAAAACGACAATTTTTTACATTAACTATTGTTAGATATATGATTGGTAACTTTATAAAATATGGTGCATAATCATTCACCTTTTAAATATATATTAAATAATAATAATGACTTTGATCATAAACGACAAGATTTAAATAACTAGTAGTATTTCAAATAAATTTGTTAGAGGGTGACGTTTTAAACCATTTCGTACACTACATGTACAAAATTGATGATTATAACTATAACTATCATAAATAAATTAGTTAGAAGAACATACCAAATAAAAAATCATAAGAAAAAATTCAACTAAGGGAGGTTTAGAAATTAAGTGAGTATATAGTACCAGCTGGGGAGAGATTGTAGAGAACATGTGTAAATTTCAAAGCACTGTCACTAACAGCAATGGTTGGAGTAGGAACATGATGGTGGTGTAAATTATGATCAACCTTCTGGCTCTTGGCTGGATCTCCCTTCACCACCTTTGGTCCACTTTCTCTTGTCAATGATGCAAGTGATGCACTGTTTCAAGAAAAAAAATGTTGACATATTCACAATTTATTTAAAATATAAATATAATTTACACCACTAAAGAATAAAAATGAAAATTAATCAAGTTGAAAGTCCATTTATTAAAATATTTAATGTGAATATTTTACCTTTTTTAGCAATTTTTAAAGAAAAAATGATTTTCTATGCAAACGTGTGTGTATGTGAGAGACCCAAGATGGAACGCTGATTTGGTCCCCATTTGGCACCGTCAGATCCATCTCATCAGTTTCTTAGTCAAGGCGCCACATAAAATGGGACCCACAATCCCACCTTTTAGGTTGCCCAAACGGATTTCCCGTTTGTCTTCAATTGACTTAACGCCATTTTGCAATAAATAATTAGATTTAGTGTATTACACGTAAGTATTATAGTAAAAATTTACGCGTATTTTTTTTTCCTCTCTTTTTCTATTAAGAGAAGGTGTTTTTAAGCACAACTTGAAGACTATTTTTTAGTAGACTCAATTGAGTGTTAAACTTTTTTTACGAAGAGATGTATGTTATCTCATCTAAATAATTTTTTTTTGTGTAGTGGTCGTGGTTTGGTTTGAACTTCAGACCTTGTATATATTATACAAGGTCTATATTAACTAATCTAAAATCACAAGGACGATCTAAACAACCTAACAATAATACTTTAGTTGTTTTGTAGAGGACAATAATACTTTAGTTATAAACACCTTAAGCATCTCAATCATTTAGTATATATTATTACCTTTTTTGAGAAATATATTATTACTTTTAAAAAACCAATTATAATATTGGATCATTAAAAAATTAATTTTAGTTATAACTACATAAAAATCCCACATAAATAATTTATGATTTATTGATGGTATAAAATTTCTTAATACAGTATGATCATTCCAAAAACAAAAAAAATAATAGTCTTAATAGTATGAAGTAAAATTAGACTCAACAAACAAAAAATTTAATCATAAGCCAGTTGATTTTTACAAATATAAATTTAAGTGTAATTTTTTATTTTTTAGTAAAGTGTAATTTTTTATTGTTTGACTGAAACGTGTAAAAACTTGAAATTAAAGTCAAATAAATGTAGGCACACAATTTAATAAAATATAACTACATCACCGCTTTGCCACTTTTTTCCATGACCATAATCCCCATTTTTTATGGATATGAATACACGATATATCAATGCTCATTCATTGTAAATAAAAATGTGACAAAGATATTACCTAATTGATTGGAGTTGCAGTTTCTGGCGTTCTTGATCAGAGAGAGTAGCAAATGGAGTTGAAGTTCCTGTATTAGGTGTAGAAGGTGCTGATTTCTTCTTCTGCAGTGAATGGAGTTCATCAATTGTTTTTGCATTTACGGTGGGACCACTATCATCGTGACAAATCCCGTTCACACTTTTCTGTGTCGTAATTTTTGGAAGCCCGTTGCTCCCGTTCTCTTTTGCAATGCTTCCGTTTCCGTTTGATGCCATTTTTTTTTTCAATTTTTTCTCTGCCAAACAAAAAATATAATTAATCAATCATATAATTAAATATAATTCAATATGTACAATACTTTGTTTGACACTTTCCATGGTCCAAGATCAAAGATTCAAAGTGCATGTGTTTGACAAAGTTTTGTTGAAACCCTCGATATACTTTTACAAAATCAAAGTGATTTAAAGCGATTATTTCAACCATGCACAAAATATATAAATAAACATGACACTGGCACGATATTGATGTAGTGGTTACATCCAATCGTTTTGATTGTATTTATGCGTCAGTGTGGTGTTTACATAAATCACTGTTTGCATGTTTGGTATCACGGAAGATTTGTCAAAACCACGGTTGACAAATTCATCATAGTATCAAACTATAGCAGACAATTATGTAACTATAATAACAAAGAGAACAACATTGTACTAAAACAACAAAAACAGAACGAACCAAAGAATTGTAGCTAGGTTGCAGCTGGGAAATGGAAAATGAGAAAGCTAAAGAGAAACAAAGGAAATTTTTGTAAAAACGACCATAAGAAGTGCAATATGATGTAATGTGAAAGACAAATAGATGATGGAAATTTGCAATGTTGGTGATGTCCTTTATATAGGGTGCAGTAATAGCCACTGCTTAACTAGAGTTAGATATTAACTATGGTTAAGAGTAACCATGGTTAAATCCTATCCCTCTTGTCATCAGCGGTCAATACTCGACTCATTATTCGGGAATCAGGGGCAGCTGGTTAATTACTCTGTATCTGAATGAACCAAATAGGGAAGCCAATCCTCTGTTTCTCTTATCCAACGTAGCATACACTCATTCACAACTCATGTTACAATATGTATTAAATAAACAATATCATGTTACCATATAAATATTTTTCAATCTTCTTTTTTAATTAACACTTGGAAACTTTGTCAATAACAACGTATCCATTTTTTATACTTATCTAAAACATGATATTAACTTCAAATACCCAACGGTTCTAATTTGTTTATTTTTCAGATTATATAGTTATGAACATGATTTTTTCTTTTGACGCAATATAGATTTTTCTTTAAAAATAACTATTAGTGGAGTTATGATATGATTTAGAGTTTTTTTTGTTTTGTTTTAGATGAAGTGGTAATCCATTGAAATTAAACTCATACATAACAGCGAGGTCACGACGTCCGACCTTACAATTTCGGCATTTGTCAGTTGAGCTATGACTTCTAGACATCTAAAGTTTTTTTTTTTTTAGTTAACTCTTAAACATATTATGAAAAATTTATTGACAAAGACCAGTTGAAAGGGGAATTGATTTATGACCAATTTTGTGTAAAAAAAAAGTTCATGACTGGTTTAAATTCATCATTTTTTTTAAATTAAAAGTGTAAAAACATTAAAGAGAATATAAGACATTTCAACCGAATTTAAATTTATTATAGACTTTAATCATATGTCAAGTAATCATATATCAACAATTGGAATTAGTCTTGAAGAGAAGTCACCTTCAGTTTGGGCATCAATATCTTTAAGTTTTGATGATCATAAAGTATTTGAGAAAAACTAGATGCGATGCTCTGATGTTTGTTCAAGTGTCTCAGAAGATAACACTTAAAATGACCACGCCATTCATACATCAAACCTTTATTTGGCAGTATAGGAAACTTGTGATTTACGTTTTTTGGAACTGAATTGAATGAGCGAGTGAATATGGACAAATATGAAGACAAACTTTATGCTTAAGGAAAGAGTCAACACTCTGTGGATCAAACGACCCTTTATACCAAGGTAATCCTTTAGAACAAAACAAACAATGCTCTTATTCAACTTGATGCAACACATCTTTCTCGTGAATAAGGAAAACAAGCATTGACTTGCATACATAAGAAAAGAACAATCAAGCGCATAAATGGTGAAGATAAATGCAAAGATCAGACAACTATAACCAAGGCAAAATTACACACGACAGTCAATCACTAAAGGACAAGGATGCTCAACAACAAACTTATTTCAAATCCTCGTATATAAAGGAATTAAATTTTGCTAAAGATGGTTACGAGCTTACAAACTCTCAAACATACAAAGTTGTATATACATACTCTGACCTACCTGGTAAATACTTAGAAATAAAATCAAACGAGACACACTTTAAGTGTAATTTGATCATATAGTTTACTACTCTTTGAGTTTGTAGTAAACACACTTTAAGTTGTATTTAGGTTAATGTTAGGAAGTCATCTAGGTCGAGGAAATAAAATCTAAGACTAGCTTGTCTTAGTGTTTATTGTTATGATATGTTGGATTATATTGAAATCTCTCGGTAGTGTGACATGACTCGTCTAACTCCATATTATGGAATGAACCAATATAATTTACTTGCGCCGTTTCTCTTTTCCCTTAACACTTTACAATCACCACTTTATCATTTGTCCAATGATAAAGAGGATCTTACATATCCTCATACAACAGAAAGTATTATGTCAATTTTATCAAAATCAAATTGTATCGAACGAATGAGATCGCGCTTGGTTTCGATCGTACTTAAATTCAAAGAAATTCTAAATTAAAGTTTGTAAAAGTGTTTTAGTAACATGATCACAAGTAAAATATGATAAGCCAGAGAAAGTTGTGTTGGAATTATACTTAGATAACTTCTCATCAAATGGTTCCTCTTAGTCAATTATATATTTTATATGCTTCATATATAGCTCCACCTATCCATCAATATACCTCTCCATTCCTTGATGACGATGCAAAATCCATTGACTAAACTCACTTCTAATGCTCGGTGGAAAAATAATTGATTGATTCAACGGCATATGACCAAATAGTTATACATGAATATATGCCTAATTGATATTTCTAGAGTATTAGCACATTTACATGGCTTAAATCGGATCTGTTTGCTACAAAGGCGATTTCTCACACCTACTAAATCAAAAGAACATATGTAGAGTGCTCGACGGCAAAATTATTAAGAATATATTTAAACCAAAGATTATATTGAATGCAAAAATTATATACAACCAGCCAAATTAATAGTAATATATATAGAATCCTATATATTTACATCTAATCCCAACACAATAGAGATTTAGTTACCCGTGGAGACCATAAATAACAAATAAAGGTTAATCGATGTTGGAGTGACATGGACAAACTTTAATCCAAGCTTCATAGCCCTCCAATGTTGAACTCACACCTCTCTCAGTTCTCTCTCTAGAAGTATTGCATTACAAGTGATAAAATGAAAATTCTAACTACACTCTTTATAAATGGAGTTTTTGCAAGTGTATGTTCGTTAGGTGAAGTTGTGCTCGCCTAAGGAATCAAGCTTTCTTCTTTGTTGGGAAAAGTCAATTGTCCTTTAAACATTTCTGAAATCGTGGTATTTCACCTAGTGAATGAACTTTAGCATTTCTCCATGGATATATGTGTATTGGGTCGCGCTTCCACTTCGGTGCAGCTCACCTAGCTAATCAAATTTTGTCCAAATGCCTTTGAGTTGCTCTGTCTTGTCTTCCAACGAGTGTAATTGCGTTGCATTGTTCCGTTCTAGTGTAATCTTGTCAAAAACTTACAAAAATGCGTGGAAAATAGAAGGTAACAGCTTTTTGGCCTATTGTGTAATAAAAACTATATTTATATATAATAGGAGGTTTTATACCCGATTACTTGCAAAACAAGTCGATTAGTGTTAGAAAAAATAATTGTAATTTGGTACTTATCATCCAACTATCCAAAAAGCGTTAACCAACACAAAAAAGAAACCAACGCAAATCAAACCTCATTTCTTGTTTTTTTTCTCACCTTCAGTTGACATCAGAACAAGGTCTCTATAGTTAACGTTAAACAGTGTCAAAGAAAAGATCCTGAGATAAATAAGTATAATGTCATTCCTGACACCAAAAATGATTATAAATCTATTTTCTCTAGACCTCATGTCTTTGATGGTGATGATGGGCAGTTTTCCTAGTTGAAAACCACATTGTATAGTTTTGTCATAGTACAAGACGAAGATCTATGGGATGTGATAAAAGATGGTTGCAGTGTACTAGCCAACAGAGATGGAGGGGCTCTAAACAAAAGGACTCTGTAAGATGACGATAATAAGATGTATAAAATGCACCACAAGGCAAGAAATATCATGATAAATACAATTTCATTCCTATAGTTTATCAAGATTGTTGATCAATCTAGTGTCAAGAGTATTTATAACTTTTGTTCAAAAAAAAGAGTATTTATAACTTTATTTGCATCATATATTATGGACCACATACATCATTAATTAAATAAACCTAAAAAATTAATTTTGCTTATAATTAGCAACATGGGGAGTAATTTGCAACAATTATGCGGAGTTTATGGAACAACATGAATTTGAAATTATGGCACCAAAAAGACAAGACTAATGACCAAATTTTGGAAAGGACCACCCGTTACTTAAAGATTGAATGTTGACTAATGTGATTCGGACACTCAAGACCAAATAAATATTCTACGGTGTAAAGATGCTCCAAACAAAATTCAATCAGGTGTGCATCCGGGATACAATCAAATGTTTTATTCTTGCAAAGAACTTTTGGCTGACCCCAATTTGTTTTGTGGAGATGGAGGAGGCGTTGGGGGCTTCTTAATGCTCGGAGTTGGGTGGCTGACCGACAACTAGGTAACATGAATTTTACTCTTAATTTGAAGAAGGTTGTCCATTATCTCTAATTTGAATATTCTATCACTCTCAAATTTAGTGACAAAACTCGATTTTTCCCCTAAAATTTGTCTCGATATTTTTTCTTCTGATAGTAATTGCATGCAAAAAAAAAAATGTTGAACTTCAAAATATATTTAAGAAGCCAATTTATAAATGAACATACAGTTACAAATGAACTACAAAAATCAAGCCCAAACTTTAGTCTTTTTATATTAAGTTGATTTTTTTATCAAGCATTCTTATGACTAACGTAAAAAAAAAAGTAGTCTTGTGACTAAGCTCAAACATTTTTAGTTTGAAAATTTGAGGAAATTAAATTTGAACTTTTAATTACACTTGGTATTTCATAGAGTTTTAGTCACACTTGTTAGTAAGGTTTTATAACTCGAGAGTTTACCTCAATTCGTTTTGCTTAGGTAAACTCGACTCGAGAACTCGTACGAGTTTACCTAAAATTAAAACTAAATAAAATTTATTATTTACATGACATATATAAACTAATATAATATTGTAAATAGTCCAATAATGTAAAATATGACTAAATTATAAAGGTTTTCAACCACCATAATAAAGCATTATGTTCAACTAAACATCAAAATACAAAATAAACTTGCAAACACCACCAATGCTAACAATAAACACCACCATCCTGACGCTAACCGGCTTCGCAATCACTGGCGTCAGAATCAGAATAGTTTTTCTTCAACCACCGTAACCCTAACTGGCATGTGCTCCCCTGTTCATGGTTTGAGAGCTCAGAGAAGAAATATAAAGAAACGTTTCATTTTTGGAAGCCAGGCAACGTGTTACGTAAAGGAAACTATTCAATCTTTGGGCTTGAATAAAAGGAATTGGGCTTTGAAATAAAATGGGTCAAAAAATGGCCCAATTTTTCTTAACATTTTTCTAGACATAAACTCGGTAACAGTCGAGTTTACACGACTTTACCGAGTTGGACCGAGTTAACTCGAGTCAAACTCGTCAAACATTCTGATTTTACCAGAAATCGAATTTACCTCTGAGTTAACACGATTTTAGTACCTATAAACGTAAACTCGACGAGTTAATACTCGATTTGTTAAAAATTGCTCGGTAGGTTCAGTATTATAGGTAGGTTAAGGTTTTAGTTACACTTGGTATTTGGTTAAAAAGAGTTACACTCATTTAATAAATGAGTCAAGTTTGAGTAACACATTTTTACACAAATTAAATTCAAATTTTAAGTACATGATGCTACTCGTTTACACACCCCATGAATATGTGTACATAAATACATAAAGTTAGTGAATTTTCATTGTTTCAACTAATTATATTTTATGGTATAGATTGTACACGCAATTATAAAGACAAAGATCGTAAGAAAAAAATTATGAAGACAAAGCCGTCAAGCAAGGTAGGTATACAAGACCAATTGATAGCCAAAATTATCTCTTAAGAATTTTAATTTTATGTATCTCCAAGACCAACTTTGAAATCAATAAATGAATTGAATCTTCTCATCTAAACTCTCCTTTTTTGGTCTTTTTTTTAATCTCATTGTAAGTAGTAATTTTTATCTCGGTAGTCATCCTCTAGATCATTCTGAGACCATAATCCTCAAGCCTGTGGGATATCTCATTCTTTTCACACAGGTTTGAACTACCATTCAAATTCTTTGTTTTAGTAGAAGAGTCACCTTACTAACTCTTCCAACATCATATTGATATTGATATCTTCTATTGCATTGAATTATAATACTATGCATATACTAGTATATTAAAAAGATAAGAGAAGTGAGAAATTATTATTAATTAAATTGATATTAGTGATTATCTTACGATTATTTTCAAAGAAAATTAAAGGCTGAATTATATTTTTGGTCCCTTAACTATTTAATTAGTATCGGTTTGATCCTCTAACTAAAATTTGATTTATTTTGGTCCCTTAACTTATCTCCATTATATATTTTGGTCATTTCTGTTAGTTTTAATTCAAAAACATTAGGTTTTCTTCATTTTCTTCTGGAATTTTTTTGGGATTCTTGTTGTTGAATGTTGATGGAGATGATATGAAGATGAAAAAGAGGAGAAAAAGATGAAGAAAACCTAACATTTTTGAATTAAAACTAACGGAAAAGACCAAAATGTGTAATGGAGAGGAGTTAAGAGACCAAAATAAATCAAATTTTAGTTAGGGGACCAAACCGATACTAGCTAAATAGTTAAGATACCAAAAATGTAATTTAGCCAAAATTAAACTATGTCCCTTAAGATTGGAATGTAAACTCTTGGGAGGTTGGCCTGATAAAAAGACTTAAGACCCATGAGTGTTGAGACTTGAGACTAATAAACGTGCTTCTTACTTCAGTTGACTCCTCCGTTAATTGACGTCGGAATTGGTCATTCAAATTAGTCAATCCTTAACTGAATATAGTGTTTGATTGCAAAGTATGTAAAGTAATCTTACAAATAACTTAGCTAAATTTAACTTAAATTAGTGAAAAATCCTCAAGACTGTTATCTTGCCGCAACATTGCTCATGCTAGCATAGGCAATCATAATTCATAAATGAGAAATGATGATGCTTTGACATTAAAATTTGGATGTCACTACGATCTTTTGATTTTATTTTATTTTTTTATACTTTTTGTAAGGATTTTTTTTTGTATATGTATTTTTGAAATAAATGCATGTAAATTGAAAGAAACAAAAATAAAAGAGAAATATGCAATTAATATGACAGGTATTTTTTGATTTTGGAGTAGCTCAAATAACTCCTATACCAAATTATCATTCATGATAGATCGTAACCAAGCAACGATGGTGGTGCCAGTTGACAAATGACAAGCGACGACATTTGCATTATTATGAAAGGGAAAATACAGTATTCTGTTTTTTTTTTTTAATCAAG
>Ga0209282_1000755_pt1 | contig 16325 bp, 5 predicted proteins | sample Mtrugardesep15_FD_187529 | JGI IMG/M metagenome (GOLD analysis project Ga0209282, IMG submission 187529) | Root nodule microbial communities of legume samples collected from California, USA - M. trunc garden sep15 (SPAdes) (version 2) | ecosystem: Host-associated > Plants > Roots > Nodule...
TTTTCTTGCTTTTTCTTGCTTTTCATGCGTTTCTTGCTGCTTAAGTTGCTTTGTGACTCCATAAAATGATAAAATATACATAGAAATTACGTAATGACAGCATGTCATCATTATGTTTTTATGCTAGCGAGTGGAGCTGTATCTTGGTGGAGTGCAAAGCAGACCTTGACTGCTACTTCCACTATGGAAGCTGAGTTTGTTTCTTGTTTTGAGGCTACCTCGCATGGTGTATGGTTGAAGAATTTCATATCTGATCTTAAAGTTGTCGACTCTATTTCGAGACCATTAAAGATGTATTATGATAACTCTGCTGCGGTTTTTATGGCTAAGAACAACAAAAGTGGAAGTCGAAGTAAACACATCAACATTAAATACTTAGCTGTAAGAGAACGTGTTAAAAAAAATAAAGTGGTCATTGAACACGTTAGCACAGAGTTGATGATTACTGATCCTTTGACTAAAGGCATGCCACCAAAGAATTTTAAGGATCATGTAGTACGGATGGGACTTGGTTCCACAATGTAATTTTCATTAAACCTTTGTTATTTTGATGAAACTCTTATTCAGTTTGAATTTTTCCTCATTTTGTTATGTGCACATACTTATTTATTAACATTGAGAAAATTCACTTCATTTAGACTAGAAATAAACATGTGGTTATTTCATTAAGTTGAGGGTCGATATTGAGAGACTTGATATATTATAATACATGGAAGATACTACTCATAATAAGAGGACATATCGCCATGATTCTTATGTTTAGTTTTTTGTTATGATTGATTATGGGTTAGATGAACCAAGTGGGAGAATGTTAGATATTTTTCCTATTTTTGTTCTTCCACCTAAGCCAATATTGAGTCAAAATTGATTGTTGTGGAATACTATTTTTAAGGGAAAAATCTTTCTGATTTGATCCATCTATTCTCCACACTTATCCCATATTCAGTTTAAGGCTCCCTCAAATTGTGTTACACGTTCTGTAGACCTTGTGATGGGCAAGGCACTATAAAGTCAGAAACGTATCACTGTTTCAGAGTCACTGAACCTGCTCCTCTCTAAAGCAACTGCACCATCGAGTTTGAAGCGAGTGAAGGTTTGGAATAGCAAAACAGTCCGGTTACAGCAGCAGCAAGGACAGCAGTAAGCTCTTTTTAACCTAGCAATGGCTGGAGGTAAGTGCTCCCTTATTTTGCTTCCGCTTTCTGATTTAAACGTGTATATTAATGTTGTTTGCATATTTAAATCGAATGAAATTAATTTACAAAACCTTGAAAGAAAAATGATAAATTAAATTTTTTTTTCAATTTCAACCCAACAAGCCAACCCATACCGCCACAATTTTTTACAGATTAGACAGGTTCCCGTCCTGCTAAAAGACAGGTTAAACTCAATGAATACAACTCATTTTGCCATCCCTAAACATAGCAATGACATAAATTTACAAAAAGAGTAATTTAAGGATTAAAATTGAAAAAGTTTTAAAAACTGGATTTGGCCTTCAGATTAGAGGTAAATAGGGATCAGATTGATTAAATGAGAGTGCCCAATTGTCGTAACCAGGCTTTGGGGCGAACACCCAACTCGCATATTATTTGCGAGACTCAACCACTCATCATATCCCATTTCTGCCTGAAGGATCATGCTTCGACAATTGTTAATCCTTCTATTCTTATAGCACCTGATTATTCCTATAACCTCAAATTATTCGATGTGGGACTACGAAATAACGTGACACGCATTGCTACAACTGCATGTAAACAGCACCACTTACTACATTTAAAGTGCTTCAATAATGCTTTATATTTTGTCTCATTTCATGAACCACATTCAACCTAATGTAATATACTTCACCACCTCATATTCATAATGCAAAGGGTCGAGTTAAATTAAGGTGCGCAATGGATCTCGAACAAGCTGAGTGCATTTTGGGTTATGCTCAGTATGTGTGGATTTCAGGAGAGTCTTAAGAGGTTAATCATCACATTTAACTAACTAAAACAGGCACATAAGTTAATTGGACACGATATTTTTACTCAAAATCTTAAGAAGTTATATGTTGTTTAACATTTATTATTCCATCTAATTTGAAAATCCTGACACATGAACACAAACCCTCTCTATTTTAATTGAATTTGAGGACTTTTCTTCTTCTAGATTTGGTCAATTCAAGTTTTTTGTTTTAAGGATTGTGAATGTTGAGTTTAGAAGATGGAGGAAGAGAAGATACTTGAACAACTTGAATGTGAATTTGGATGGTAATTTTTTTTTTAATTTAAGATAAATGATGATGAACATATGAATAAAAAGGTGAATGTTGCTTTTTTTGAGTTTTTTTAATGACAACATCATTTAAAAATAAAGTTATAACTAATAATCATATGCGGTAAGCTATCTCATCATTTTTTTTTGATAAAAAATGATTAACTTGTACATGTTTTAAGATATAAGTCTATGGTTTTTTCTCGTGGAAAAATAAGTCTATGCTGCTAAGAAATCAATCATTGATTATTTTTTTTCTTCTTACTGTTGAATTAACTGTTTCTAAGAAATCTTTTTAAGAGAAAGAAAAAAGAAAAAAAATTAAGGGAAGAAAAAATAAACTTTTATTCGTTCGTGAAATTTCTCGTGCATCTTTTTATTTTTTGACTAATTTTATGTGCATCTTTTTTTTTTAAGAAGCTAAACAAAAATATATTATAAAAAACCAATACAAGCTCCTCTAGCATAAGGTGTACCAAAGGAAGTTAAATAATTCAAAAATTACAATAAGACGATCCACATGCTACCAAAGTAGCCAAAAAAAAATTATGTTACAACCTAAAAACATAATAAAATATTTAACCTCCAAACCAAATACTCAAAATAAAAAACAGAATAATAAAATTTAAACCACCAAAAGACTTGTAGTTTAATCTTTTTCAGTAAAGATAGAAACCGATCTATTGTTTGCATTTTATACGCATTCAACATTTATCATTTAAGTTAATCCAATAAAAATAATCAGGTTATTAAAGTGAGAATGTCTAATATTGTGTGGGTCTTTAATGATGGATTAAAATAAAAATACTAATACCTAACCCTAATTTGAGTTTTATAAATATAGAGATTGTTTTGTAAAATAAAAATAAAAATATAGAGATCGTGATCCAAGTCACGTACTATATACATCAATAGACGTTTTTTTTGTTCTCATCATCAACGTGACAAAGATGATGATTTGGAAAGTCATACCATATAACATCAGACAAACAATTATTTCAGGGACTTTTCACACATGATGATTGACGTATTTACTCTTGTTTTTACTTTTCCTTTTTCATTAACCGCTACTTGAATTTTTTTACCCCGTCACTTGCATTGTGTCGTGATCGTCACGTGATTCTTCTTGCTCTTTTGACATAAATTGAATCGTTCTCTCCTTTATTACACTTTCACGTTCCTCTTTCTCTATTCTAAGTTCTAACCAAAGGTTTTAAGTACGGTCCCTTTCCCGCGAAAACGGCCGCGACATAATGGCATAGGCTGTTGCCGTTAGAGTTTCATGTTCCTGATGGCAAAGTCTTACAGGTGAGAATAATAGCGAGGTGGATGCAGAGACCCGCCGAAGACTAAATAATCGGACGGATCGGTGGACTGAGATTCTTTCATTGAAGCCAAGAGCTTACATCTATCACAATTTTCTGGTTAGTTTTAGAATAGTTGAAGAGAAAATTAATATGAGAGGATTAGAGAACAACGATTTTTAAACCTAAATTAATATGAGAATACATAACATAGTTGAAGAGAAAATTTGTTTCCTTCAAAAAATAAAAAATTAATCTAACATGTATCACAATACATGTTCCTAAATTATGAATTTAGTTTTTGAACCCTTTGGCAAACAATGATTTTGCTGATCTCATTAATTAGAGTCCTTGAATGTATCAAAATCGCAAAAAATGACTCTTGTAATTTATGGACTAAATTGAGTAATGTAAAACACACTTGAGAACCAAACTAATCAACTAAAAAGAAACTTGAGGTTGTGTTTGCAATTTCGATACATTAAGTGACTATAATGACAGCGCATCACTCGTTTGACCAAAATGGTTGTTTATCCTACTTTATTTCTTAAATCAGTTAAATAATAACTGTTTGTATGGATGATCAAGTTCTTCAAGTATTGAATAGAGGGCTGCATATATATTGGGAGAAATATATAATTGCACTTGTAATGTCTATAAGCATAAGCTAGACTCATGGAAAATTAAATTATATTCATACCTGGAATATTCAGATTGCAGGAAACTAACTTTCTGAAAGACTCCAGAGTTTGAATGGAGATTTTATTTTTTTATAGAAAAATGTTAACTAGTGTCCCGGGGGTACTAATTAAGAACCAAATATAATATTTATTATATTAGAAATTGTATTGTCAATCCATTAAAGGTCAATAAAGTACTTTTTTTAATTTAAAATTTTCTTTTTACGGTTTTCTTAACCAGTGTTCCGAGGGCACCGGTTAAATGAGAGAGATCTTAAACTGTTGGAATTTATATTGTATTAAAATGTCCATTCTGCCTATCATTTTGAACAGTCAAAAGAAGAATGTGAGCATTTGATTAATCTTGCCAAGCCTTTCATGCAAAGATCACTTGTTGTCGATGGCGTAACTGGACATGTTAAAGAAAGCAGGTTTGCCTATGCTTGTGTTTTTTTGTATTGGTTCCAATAATTGTAGATCATTTTTTTTTTTCATGTACATTTTCTTGAGAGAATAGTGTCTAGTGGTAATGCATTACTTTTGATATATCCCCTGCCTGTGTAGCTCTCGAACTAGTTCAGGAACGTTTCTGGAGAGAGGAAAGGACAAAATTGTCCAGAATATTGAACGGAGAATTGCTGATATTACCTCCATTCCAGTAGGTATGAGTTTTTGTGTGATATCTATGTCTACCTATTTGCCTCTTTCTCTTCATCTCTTGGTCTTTTTTTGTTGGTGCACATATATTGAAGTAATGTGCATAATACACCAAACTTGTTGCACATATACTTAAGTCTTAAGACCTTGATGAGAAACATTGGACACATTATTCTTTGTAATTATGTGGCAGTCTATCTCAATGTGTCAGTAGATGGTCCTCTCGTGAAATAGTAAATTTAGGAAGATTTACGTGCAACTTGATTGTCCCAAATTCATGTCTTTTTCTTAATCATCTTAAATCTGAACTCTTGAAACCGTTGTTTAATGTTGTTTTAACTTTTAAATATGCAGAGAATGGAGAGGATCTTAATGTTATTCACTATGGAGTCGGACAGAAAAATGAGCCTCATTACGATTACACCCTTGATGGGGTCGTCACTAAGAATGGAGGCCCACGAGTTGCTACAGTTCTTATTGTATCTGTAAACCCGTATTCTCTTTCCATATATTGGTTTTGCATTGTGTTGTATGATGGAATTGTATACAAATTTAACAGTTCCTTGTTTTTGGTCCTTATGAAGGTCTGACGTTGAAGAAGGCGGTGAGACTGTACTTCATGATGCTAAGCCCAACATTAGATTCAGCTAGTGAAACCAAAAATGGGCGATGCTCTGCTGTTTTGGAGCATGAAGCCAGATGGCACACTTGATTCAGCTAGTTTACGCGGTTAGAAACTATTAACAAGTGTAACAGGTTCAACCCTAAAATATGCATATATGCTTTATCTATTGAAAATAATCTATAGATTAATGAGTTGGATCCAAATATATATTTTCTTAATGCTAAATGTTAATAGTTAGTTTGTTACATTAATATAATTACTCTTTTGTTTGGGTTTGCACCCAGAACCTCTAACTCATTTTGTTTTTGCTCAAACCAATTGAGTTATATATCCAACTCCTCCAGTTGGATTCAAATATGGTTTATAATAGAAAATTATAGTATAATTTGATTCATGTAACCAAAACCCTATTTACCAGGATAAAACTTAATTGTTGTTACTAATCTGCATGTATGCTCTATCTCCAGCTCTCCTTAAAAAAATTATAAATAGAGTATAGAATTTATGTAGAAAATCTTATAGCCATGTTATTCAAACTTATATTACATTTCACATTGGAAATTTCAAGCTATGAATGTTGAAGTTATTTAATTAATCTTTGCTTTCAGGCGGTAGTCCAGTAATTAGAAGAAATAAATGGGCTTCAATTAAGTGGCTGCATCTTCGGGAGTGCAAAGTTTCGGGCACTACACGTGCAGGTACTTCTATAGACTAAACGACTTATAAAATATTAAGTTAAGTTTGTGCCTAAAATCTTAGTTCTCAGTTATGTTTGACTAGATATATAAGATCGAGCAGGAGCATATATTGGTATTTATTTATTGTATTCTATTCTTGATTTTTCATTTTGAAAAATATTTTTATAAAATAAATTTCAAAATTTGTTTTTCGAAACAAAAAAAAAAAAGAAATCTACGTGATAGTATTAATTTCCAAACTGCTTTAGAGATTAGACGGAAAAAAAAACTTGATAAATTTGTTTTGAGGACATGTTTTTAAAGTGGAAAGTTGTGGACAACCACAACGGTGGTGGATGATGGTGGGACGACAATAGTGATGGGATGGTGTCACGTTTGAGCGTGGAGGATGGTGACAATGAAAGCACTTGTTCTTTGTTTCTCTTCACTTTTTCATGATAAATTGTATAAAATTGAATAAGTTTTATTGAAATATAATGAAATAGAACTATTGATAATTTAATAATTATTTGTTGAGGTGTTTAATAATTGAGTAGGGATATATGTACATCCATTTGATGACAACCTTGTTTTTTTCTCTTTTTATTAAAGAGAAAAAGGAAGAGAGAAAAATAACATCATATATGCATGAGAGAGAAAGTTGTCCAAAAATCGTAATAAATTAGATGTACAAATATCATTTATCTAAATAATTGTTTGTTGAGGTGCTAGTTTTGATATGTTGAGTGTGGATAACACTTGGGTGATATATAATTGGTGACATTGGCCAACCATAATACCACAAATGACATTTTTTTCTCTCTTTCACAAGGATTGTGACATTGTAATTGGTCAATGTCACTCAATTCTATGTCACCCAAGTGCTATACCCGTTGAGTGTTTATCAAATACATATGAGATCCCCCTTTTTTTTCTACTGAACATGTGAGATCCTTTTAAACAACCGAAATAGTGAGCTGCATTGCGGATCCTCTAAGAGAGAAAGTGAAAATGACTAAATAATTTTAAAAAATTTTTATTTGGAACGGCAATGAATGAGATTTTGGTTGCATGGTTTCATTTTGAAAATCAATTGGGTATTTTTTTTTTTTTGTTACAAAATCAATTGGGTTTAAATGTCTGCATTTATTTATTTCTATTTAAAATTGAAAAGAATCATAAAGGACATGCCATGTAGGATTGCTGTGTTGAGTGAGTTTTAGGATATTTTACATTTATTAGATTGTGTTTGTATATAATTCATTGTTTATATTGTTTCTGTAGCTCATGTTTTTCTGTATTTTCAGAGAAGGTAACAATTGCGCCGACAGACTGGCTGCCTTTGGTCTTTCTTTCTGTGGTGGGACTTAGCATATTTCATGAATTTTTATAAAGATCGATGTAGCCTCCCTAATTTTCGTTTCCATTGATATTTCTTTTCTTGCTATTTCTATGTTTGGGGTAAGGGTATAGTCCTCCCTATTTGTATATATTTTTTCCCACTTTTTTAATATATATTTCATTTTCTTTCTTCTCTTCATCGTCGTTCACAACACTCCACCAACAACAACACAATCACCTCCTTCATTTTCGTCATTGGGTTCACAATCTCCAGCACTCTTCGTCACATAACTTGTTGTTGCCGTTGTCGCCTCCATCTTATGAACAATTATGCATTGTGGTCTGTCATTTAAGTTAAACTAGTAAAAGATCTAAATATTTGTATGGGTCACGTAACATTGTAATAGTTATGCAAAACATAATTATATAGGGAATATTGTAAATTTTTAAAAATATTAAATAAAAATTATCAATATTAATGTAATTTTGTTTTAAAGAAAGAAATCAATATTAATGTAAATGCAAACAATAATATTTCTTTTTTTTTTTTCCTTTAACCAATGTCCTAAAACACTCTTTAATATTTCTCTCTTTTTTCTTTCTTATTTACATTTCTCTTTTCAAAATATTAACTGTGTTTCTATCAATTATTTTTTATTTAATATACAAAAAATCATAAAATACTTGCACCACGTTCGTTGATGATTTTATATGCTCATATATTTGTAAATTAAAACAAAACTACACATCGATATGATAAATTTGATATGATAAAATCGATATGATAAATATTTAAAACTCATGATTAAAATCATCATTAATGTAGTGCTTTTATTAAATATTTGGCTAACGTTTGACATTATATACTGAAGCTATTGTTGAATCTAAAGAGGTTTGTTTGTTCAATTAGATAAAACGGTCCCTGTAAGCATCGCTCAGTTGACAAGGACATGCATTGTTATATGTAGGGGCCAGAGTTCGAACCTCGGACACCCCACTTATTCACCTTGAGAAAGGTGAATTCTAGCCACTAAGCTACTTAACCAAAAAAAAAAGATAAAACTGACAAGTCTTCCCCAATTTTGGATCCTAATAATACCAACGCCAGGACTGCAAGGCCACAATACATTCGTTCATCTTATTTTGTAGGATGAAGGTGTGGAGGCGTCCGTGTGGTGGAGAGAGATTGTCAGCATCAAAATCATTTTTCTTTTTGAAGAAAAGCATCAAAATCATTAATGATCCGATTAAAACAATTGAAATTGAATTTAACCTTGAACAATTAAATGGAAAAGGACAAATTACCCATAAAATTAATGATTTTATTCGATTAATTGAGGGTAATTACGACAATCAAAGTCTTATATTAGTTCAATTAAAATGATCAAATCTATGATGGGCTAAAATAGAAAACCAATCAATATTTAACCTAATTTAAGTTCTATAAATAAAGAGTCCGTGGTCTTCAAGTCAAATACAACAATAGCTGTCGTTTTTGTTTACATACCATTATCAAGAGACAAAAATATGACCTGTAAGGTCATGCCAAGTCAACAATATCCGACAATTATAAACTCTGGTATGCTTCTGTACATGATTGTTTCTGATGATTAACTTACCGACTCTAGTTTTAAAATCAAAATCAAGTTTGGCTCTGACCTATATTTTATTTTTTATTTTTTACTTTCCTTTTTCATGAACCTGCTACTTGAATTTTACTAGAGTGTTTTCTAGTATTCAATAACTTTATGTCTCCCACAGTGATTTCTATTCAATCTTCCGTGGTGCATATGTAATCCATTCATAAGGGTTTCTTAATTTCTTTGATCTCCGTCTTTATTAATCAAATAAGCACTTATCTTGGTTTGTTGCCAAATAATAGGCAACATCACTGAAACAGAACGTCACTTTTTTATTTTATTAAAATAAACAAAAAATAAATTGATTCGCTATTTCTGATCACGACGTGTTATCTTGGTTTACCCTAAGAATTTCTCCTCTATTCTAACCAATGTTTTAGATACCTGTCTGTTATCGTGAAAACGGCAGCACGTCAGCGACATGTTCCTCCGCTACATGGCTTGTTAAGATGTGCGGTGGGGCAAGTTTACTTGCGTCCCAAGGCAAAAATTGCCGTGATTTAGAAAAGCTACTATATGTAGCTCCAGTGCAAACGAGAGTAACTGCATTGATTTTGGCTTGATGTGGAAATGGCACCACACAGCCAAACATAGGCTTAGTATAGTGAACAAAAACCATGGAAACAAATGCGACAAAATCATTTATTTTTTAAAATTTATTTATTTATTTACGCTCTTGACTCTTTGTGGATTTATTAGTGGTTAACTATTTTTAAAAGAACAAATTAATTACAAAATTATGAAAATAATTGCAGTTATGCAGTTATGGAGAATTGAGAAATAATAAGAAATTAAGTCAATATTATATTATATGATACTCCCTCCGTTTCAAAATGAGTGTCGCTTTAGCCAATTGCACACATATTAAGTAAATAAATAAAGTAGTCAAATGTCATAGCAACTTTACTAAAATAACCTTACTTTATAAGAAAAAAGACAAACTTAAAGTTGCATTGAAAATTGTGTGAGAGAGAAAAGTTGGAGTATTTATTGAGGGTAATGTTGGAACAAAAAAATTAAAGTTGTATTGGAAATATAAAGTGACATTCATTTTGAAACAATTTTTTTTGACTAAAGCGACACTCATTTTGAAACGGAGGGAGTAGTGTATATCAGTTTAATAAATTTATGGAATGAAACATGCACAAAAGCCGAAGTCTCGAAATCCTTACTGCTATTTGGACTGAGATCGTTATTTAAAACCTTGATTCTAACGGCAAAGTTTTACAGGTGAGAAGAATAACGAGGTTGAGAGAGAGACCGACTTATCAGTATTACTAACTAATCAGAAGGATGAAAACTTCATAGAGTGAGTGTTATTCTGTTTGATTTTGATTTGAAATGTGTTTGATTTCTCAAGTTATGTGACTGCTGCCTCCGGAATTTGTTTCAGTTTGACGGAAACAAAGGATGAAAAGTTCATAGAGTGAGTGGTATTCTGTTTGATTTTGATTTGAAATGTGTTTAATCTTTCAATGTTTTTTGATTGCTATCCCGTAATTCGTTTCAGTTTGACCGAAGGGAAGGATGAAAACTTGATAGAGTGAGTGTTATTTTGTTAGATTTTGATTTGAAATGTGTTTATTCTTTCATGTTTTTTGAGTGCTACCTCCGGATTCGTTTCAATTTGACGGGAAGGAAGGACAAAAACTTCATAGAGTGAGTGGTATTTTGGTTGATTTTGATTTGAACTGTGTTTAATATTTCATGTTTTGTGATTTCTGCCTCCGGAATTCGTTTCAGTTTGACAGAAAGGAAGGATGAAAACTTCATAGAGTGAGTGTTATTTTAATTTGTTTGAATTTGATTTGAAATGTGTTTAATATTTCATGTTTACTGATTGCTACCTCCGGAATTTGTTTCAGTTTGACGGAAACGAAGGATGAAAGCGACATAAAGTGAGTGGTATTCTGTTTGATTTTGATTTGAAATGTGCATAATCTTTTAAGTCTTGTGATTGTTGCCTCCGGAATGCGTTTCAGTTTAACGGAAAGGAAGGATCAGTGGACTGAAATTTTGTCATCTGAGCCAAGAACTTCCATCTATCACAATTTTCTGGTCAGTTTTAGAATATACATAAGATATAGTTGAAGTGAAAATTAATATGAGAGGATGAGAAGACATCGATTTTTAAACCTAAATTTATATGAAAATACATAAGACACTTGAAGAGAAAATTAATCTACCATGTATCACAATACATTTTCGTAAATTATAAATTTACTTTTTGAACCTTTATGATTGGAAATATTTTCCTTGGGTAAACAATGATTTTGGTGTTGTCATTAGAGTCACTGAATGTATCAAAATTGCAAAAAATTACTCTTTGTAATTTTATGGACTAAGTGAGTAATGTAAAACATATTTGAAGACCAAACTGACCAACTAAAAAGAAACTTGTGGTTGAGTTTGCAATTTCGATACATTAAGTGACTATAATAACAGCGCATCACTCGTTTGACCAAAATTGTTGTTTATCCTACTTTATTTCTTAAATCAGTTAAATAATAAATGTTTGTGTGGATGATTAAGTTCTTCAAGTATTGAATAGAGGGCTGCATATAATTGCACATGGAAAATTAAATTATATGAAGATACATGTTAATAGTTAATACATGGAACATTCAGATTGCAGGAAACTTGAACTTTCTAAAAGACTCCAGAGTTTGATTGGAGATCTTAGTTTTTTATATATATTTTTTTTAAATGAGAGAGATCTTAAATTGTTGGAATTTATATTGTATTAAAATCTCCGTTTTGCCTATCATTTTGAACAGTCAAAAGAAGAATGTGAGCATTTGATCAATCTTGCCAAACCTTTCATGACAAGATCGCTTGTTGTTGATGGCTTGACTGGAAAGCGTAGAGAAAGCAGGTTTGCCTATGCTTGTTTTTTTGTTTTTTGTTTTTGTATTGGTTCCATCAATTGTTGATCATATAAAGCATTACTTTTAATATATCCCCTGCATGTAGCGCTCGAACTAGTTCTGGAACGTTTCTGGAGAGAGGAAAGGACAAAATTGTCCAGAATATTGAACGGAGAATTGCTGATGTTACCTCCATACCAGTAGGTATGAGGTTTTGTGTGCTATCTATGTCTACCTGTTTGCCTCTTTCTCTTCATCTCTTGGTCTTTTTTTAAGTCTTAAGTCTTAAGTTTTTGTATGATATTACCTCCATATACGTACGTCTTAAGACCTTAGTGAGAAACATTGGACACATTATTCTTCTAATTAAGTGGCAGTCTATGTCAATGTGGCGGTGTAGATGGTCCTCTCGGAAAATAGTAAATTTAAGATGATTTGCATGCAACTTGATTTTCACAAATGAGTGTCTTTTTCTTAATCATCTCAAATCCAAACTCTTGAAACCGTTGCTTAATGTTGTTTTAACTATGCAGAGAATGGAGAGGGACTCCATGTTATTCACTATGGAGTCGGGCAGAAATTTGAGCCTCATTACGATTACAACCCTAATGGGGTCATCACTAAGAATGGCGGCTCACGAGTTGCTACACTTCTTATGTATCTGTAAACCCTTATTCGCTTTCCATATATTGGTTTTATATTGTGCTTTATGATGGAATTGTATACAAGTTTGACAGTTCTTTGTTTTTGGTCCTTATGAAGGTCTGACGTTGAAGAAGGTGGCGAGACTGTATTTCCTAATGCTAAGCCCAACTTTAATTCTGTATCCAAATATCCTGGAAAGGGTCTATCAGTGAAACCAAAAGTGGGTGATGCTCTGCTGTTTTGGAGCATGAAGCCAGATGGCACACTAGATACTTCTAGTTTACATGGTTAGAATATATTATAAACCGCAACTCGTTCAACCGTAAAATATGCATATATTCTCTATTAAAAACAATTTATAGATTAATGAGTTGGATCTACATTTTTTTTTACTGATTTTTAATAATTAGTTTGTTAGATTAACATTTACTCTTTTGTCTGGACTTGCATTCAGAACCTCCAATTCATTTTGGCTTTGTTAAACCAGTTGAGCCACCCAGTTGAATCTAAATATGGTTTATGATAAAAAATTAAGACATAATTTGATTCATGTAAACGACCTCGCATAATGGGATAAAACTTGGTTGTGTTGATCTTGTTGTTGTTGTGTGTGCTCTATTTCCACCTCTCCTTCAAAAATTTATAAATAGAGTATGTACTTTATGTAGAAATTATAGCCATATGTGATTCAAACCTATACTACATTTCACATTGGAAATTTGAAGCTATGAATGATGAAGCTATTTAATTTTTCTTTGTTTTCAGGCGGTAGTCCGGTAATTAGAGGAAATAAATGGGCTTCAACTAAATGGTTGCATCTTCGGGAGTTTAAAGTTTTGGGCACTCATCCGGGTACTTCTAGAGACTAAACGACTTATAAAATGGACTGTGATTCACCGCAGTCAGAAAAGTGACGCAGTCACACAGTCAAACAAAATACAGTTATCCGATCAAATCAACGGTGTAGATTTACCATCTCTAATCTTTTCACTTTACACCTGCAACACAATATATTCAACAAGGAAAAACCCATGAGCCAAAGTGCATCCTTGAGATTGAGAAAAATTGGAAACCTTTGCCTAATTGATACGTTTTCATTGATTAATTAAAAAAATTGATACGTTTTATCCATCAAGGATTTCAATTGATTACATTGTTTTCCATTACAAATTTATCAATTTACCAGTGAGGGGTTATTTTCCATTACATTGTAATCAGAGCTGATGGAGGATGGATAAGAGTCACAGTATACACCGTCGTGTGTCTCCTTGTCGACTCCGACAAAACTCATCAGAGCACCATCGCAGGTTTGCCTCAACTGCGAAACAACACGTGCCCCTTTACCATTTTCTGAATTTTGTGAATCAACCGATCATAACGGAACAGTTGTTGGCAGTGGTGGATCGTATTGTCTCCGTCTGGGTTGCAGACTTGATAAGTCGTTGTCTTTATCAAAGCTTGATGAATCAACCCATTTATGTTTAAGAGATTCATCGTGTTGAAGATGGTGAGAAATACATCACGCCGGTGAGGTGGACACAAGGAGAAAGGGAGACTTTGAGATTTTGAGATTCCAATTTTTTACATAAGAACGTTTTTGAGCTTGCCCCTTTCACTATTCTGTGTAGTGGGTTTAATGTGGAATAAATTAGAGAAGGCAAATCCACACCGTTATTTTAATCATCAGATGGTTATGTTTCGTTCAACTGTGTGACTGTGTTATTTTACCAAATGCGGTGAATCATGTTCCCTTATAAAATAGGCTAAATTTTACCTGATGTTTTTTAAGTTGTTTAATTATAACAAGTTAGTTTTAAAAAATTTCGTAACACTTACATTGTTTTTGTGTTACAATACAAAAGGGAAGAAAAAAGAGCTAAAGGAAAAACAGAAAACAAACACAAAAAGGACTACTCTCTAGAGAAGGAGCATATATTGGTATTTATTGTATACTATTCTTGATTTTTCATTTTGAAAAATATTTTTATAAAATAAATTTTAAATTTTTTTTCAAATAAAATATATATGTGATAGTATTAACTTCAAAACTCCTTTAGAGATCAGAAAGAAAAAAAAAAACTTGATAAATTTGTTTTGAGGACATGTTTTTAAAGTGGAGAGTAGTAGACAACCACAACCGTGGTGGGTGATGGTGGGACGACAATAGTCACTTTTTCAAGTGGCGGGACTTATTCTTCATTTCTTTTCACTTTTTCATAGTTTTCACTTGTTAAATTGTATAAAAATGAATAAGTTTTATTGAAATATAATGAAATAGAATTGTTGATCATTTAATAATTGTTTGATAATGTGTTGATTTGAATACATTGAGTGTTTATTAAGTACATATGAGATCCATTTAAACAACCAAAATAGTGAGATGCATTGTGGATCCTCCAAGAGGGAAAGTGAAAATGACTAAATAATATTTTTTATTATTTCTTGAATGGCAATGATGGAGTAATTTGATTGCAGATAATGAAATTAATAAGATTTTGGTTGCATGGTTTCATTTTGAAAATCAATTGGGTTTAAATGTCTACTTTTATTTATTTCTATCTAAAATTGTAAAGAATCATAAAGGACGTGCCATGTAAGGATTGCCTTGTTGAGCGTTAGTTTTGAGATATTTTACTTTTTTTTTTTAAGGGAAACATGCTTATAACATTTCATTAATAATAAAAGTTTCAATACAATCGGGTATATCAAAATAAACTGTAGGACTAGCTAAAGAGGTGACCTCTCTTGCAAAAGCATGAGCAACCGCGTTGGCTTGTCGCTAACAAACTCCACCTTAGAGTTAGAAAAGAAAGTGTTGACCAACTAACGACACGATGAAATAATGCAACCAAATTCGGACAAGTCGTTCCTGCTAGAAAGAAAGACATCAACTATTAACGAAGATATTTTACATTGTTTGCATTGTTTTTGTATTTGTATATTATTCATTATTTATATTGTTTCCGTTTAAATATGCAGCTCATGTTCTTCCGAATTTTCAGAGAAGGTAACACTTATGCGGACAAACTGGTTGCCCTTGATCTTTCTTTCTGTGGTAGGACTCAGCTTCTTTCATGATTCTTTGTAGCGATCGATATAACCTCCTTAATTTTCGTTTCTATTGATATTTCTTTTCTTGCTATTTTTATTTTTGGGGTGAGGGTATAGTCCCCCCTATTTGTATATATTCTTTTTCCACTTTTTTATATATAATAATGGGTTGACGGTCTAAAACAATTTTGCACACACAATTAATCAAAACATTTCAAATTATCACCTAAATAAAAACATTAATTTAGTAACAAAGAGAGAGAAATGTGTGTAAATAATTATGTCATAAATATTTTTTTGGACCCACCAACTTAATGTAAACCATAACGTAAACAGGTAAAAAAAAATGTAACAATGTATATATTTTATACACTAAAAGATCAATTTATTACAAAAATAAAATAAAGGACTAGTTTGTTAGAAAAAGGACAAATCTTTTATAAACATGATTTTTTTGTTTGTTTAGGAAATGAAACTTAAAAGCCACGGAAATTATTTGACCTAATAAAAAGATGTAATATAAATCCTATTTGCCAATAACATATAGAAGCACTACCATATATGCCCTAAGTACGGTTC
>Ga0209282_1000756_pt1 | contig 16306 bp, 10 predicted proteins | sample Mtrugardesep15_FD_187529 | JGI IMG/M metagenome (GOLD analysis project Ga0209282, IMG submission 187529) | Root nodule microbial communities of legume samples collected from California, USA - M. trunc garden sep15 (SPAdes) (version 2) | ecosystem: Host-associated > Plants > Roots > Nodule...
TAATTAACTTTTTCATACGAGTATGAACTCGCTTAATTTTCGACCATTTTTTCTTTCCATTTCACATAGGTGATTTTTCCCAACTTATTGTTCCTCACTCAAGGTGTTATAATTTTTAAACTCTATTAATTAGTTTTTATCTTTAACGTCGACTTTATTCATTAGTTTTTTTTCTTTCTCAATTCATATAACATTGCAATGTGCTTTGATGCATAACCCACTCGCTTTGAATTAACCTGTGCGGAGCACGGGCCCGTGCTTAGCACGGGTTTGTTGTTAGTTTTTACAAAAGGAAACTGGATCATTTCATTCAAAATGATGTTTTAGATTCAATCAGGTATTTCAATATATAAATGGAAACTAGCATATAAACATTGTTGTTTTCGCAAGATTATGAGCAATTTCATTGACTTGTTTTCTAATAAACTCAACCTCAACATTGTAAAACTCATTCATTTTTACAATGTTGTTATTAATTAACTTGTGAAACTTTAGTGATGATTGATTCTAACTTGTTAAACTAATGAAAAATCAACTGACCTAATTTATACAGCTTTCATTGTAAAAAAAAAAAAAAATTATTATGGAGGGAATTAGTTATTCATAAAAAATAATCATAATATTAATTAGGTTTATATAAATTTTTGGTCCCTATAAATATCTTAAATTTTATTTTTAATTTCTTAAAACTTTTCATTAAGTTTTTGTCCCCAAATGTTTTCCGTAGCATTTTTTATCAATGTTTTTAATTATATTCATGTGTATCTTTTAAAATTTTGATTTTTTTACGATCAAGTTGAATGCACTATACAAAATCTTTCTTGCAATTTTTTTTATAAAGAATCAAATCAATATAATCTTTTTGAGTTTTTAGGACTTTTTTTTTATGGATGAGTTTTTAGAACTTAAAAATTTATATTTAATTATTAATTTGTTCAAATTTTTAAATTTTGTAAGAGATGTTTTAATACTTTTGTAAGGTTTCACTTAAAAATATGAATGTTAGACACAAGTTGATTGAAGTATATGGATCAAAAATCATGATTGAAAACATTAAAGATCAAAACCTATCAAAAAAATTTTTTTAAAGAAAAACTTGTCGAAATTTTGTAAAGAGACTAAACAAGAAATTTTAGGCCTATTTCTAGGGATTAATGATTTATTTAATCATGTTAATTATTATATGCTTCATGCCTAAAAATGAGAGTGAACCTTTTACTATGTTTTTATCAACCGACCTAAATAATACTAATTTCATTGGAAAAAACAAAATTATCAACCGACTTAATTCATATTGCTTTCATTGTAATTTTAAAAAAAATATTGCTGAGGGAATTAATGATTCATAAAAAATAACCATAACATTAATTAGATTTAAATAAATTATTGGTGCCTATAAATATCTTAAATTTTTATTTTAATTTCTCTAAAACTTTTCATCTAAGTTTTCGTCTCTAAATATTTTCCGTCGCGACTTTTGACCCATGTATTTAATTGTATATTCATGCGTATCTTTTAAAATATTGATTGTTTTTTTTTTCCAGCCATGTTCAATACATTATAGAGAATCTCTCTCGCAAAAGTTTATTTCTTTTAAAAAAATAATTAATTCAATATGAATTTTAAACTCGTATTTTGTTCAAAATTTTAAATTTTTGTGGGAGAAGTTTTAATATTTTAAATATTTTTGTAAAATCTCATTTAAAAATATAAATGGTAGCACGAGTTGACTAAAAGACACAGATCAAAAGTCGTGATTGAAAACATTAGAGACCAAAACTCATCAATTTTTTTTTTGTCGAATTTTTTTAGAGAGTCTAAAAAAGAAATTCGAGATTTATTTTAGGGATCAAAGATTTATTTAACCCAACTAATTATTACATGTTTCATGCCAAAAAATGAGAGCGAACCTTTTACAATGTTTTTAAAGTGATATATTAAAAGAGATTCCATATATTAATAATTACTTTTTTTGAGAGAATATATTAATAATTATTTATAAATAAAAATTAAATCATATTATGTTATAAATTAAATCACATTAAATAACTTTTTACATAATGTTGAACTAATTGAATTTATTTTTCTTTGACTAAAATTAATTGAATGCTTTTAATTTTAGAACAAAGCTACTAAGGGAAATAAAAATATTAAGGATGGAATATTTATAAAAAAAATTATTGTTTACTTGATTGAATACGAAAAATTAAAATATATGTCTTAATACAATAACAAATGGTTCATGATAAAAAATTAAAATTTTCGTTTTGTCATTTTAGTTCAAAAAATTACTCCACTTTTCATCAGAAATTAAATGTTAAGAAGAAACTAAAAACAAATAATACAAGAATAAAATTGCTACCCCTACCGTAACAACTTAATTAAAATGGCACTTTCACTTCTTTTTTTTTCTGAGAGAGAAAATGCCACTTTTACTTGTTGTGCCATTTAACTTTTTACACCTTTATTTTCAACCTTTTCGAATCCAGTATGTGTTCATTTTCACATGACACTTTTGGTATGTAAAAAGAATTATGGTTTGTTAAATTTCCCAGAAAACTCAAATAATCATATTCGGTTTGCAAACTTTTTTTCGGAAAACATGATTTTACTCCTTCGGTTTGTATTAGTTTTCAAGACAAATAAATATAAACTTTTATGGAAAACTAATATTAAGTTTTTTCAGTTTGTAATTTTTTTAGAAAAAATTCTAACTTTTTTCATTATTTTAGTAAGTATGGACATGCCTCATTAATGAAATAAAGATCAATAATATGTAGACACCACTGCTTGATTCACAACTACATAGAGGTTTGATACACGAGAAGTTGCAGCAAGTTAGGCTAGGGAGGTTGGAATTACAAATAAGTGGTTGTTACCATTGCTAGATTAGATACAGAGACCGAAAGAAAAAAAAAAAAACAAATTAATTTTGGTTGTGATCGGGGTGGAATGTACAAGAAAACCGAAAGTCCAACACAACGTACTACTAAAAAGTATGGTTGTTCATTCAAAATGAGATAAGCACTCTCGAAAATGGTTTTGGGTGGAAAATTGAGGTAAAATGTGGACTTCAATACCACCAGATACCTGATAAATTCAAAGGTCGTGCATTTGTGGGGAGTCTAAAGGAGAATGAGCATAAACATGTTGAGGATTTTACAAAGCGTCATGTTCCTCCAAGACACATACTTCTATTATTGCAAGAGTGAGATGATACGCTGTAAATGTACGTCTATGTCAGTTTTAGTATATAGAGTTGTCGAATCCACAGAAACCAATTCACAAGTACCGCTATCTGTCATTTCTTTGTTTATCTAAGGCTAGTTCGGAACAATTTTTGTTTCATGCGTAAAAATATAATAATAAATTTAATTCAATAATAATAACAACATGCCAAAATGTAGTTCTCGTCGACCATTGATACTCACAAAACAATATTATTATTATTTTTTTATAATCAAAACGAGATAATTTTTTTCGCAGGAAAAAATTAAATTAAAGATGCCGCTTACTCTAACGCACACGGTGCCAGAGATAGAACCTTGTAATTGTCCGCTTTCGCATGGTACGAATTACAACTTCGAAGCCTGTTTTGAAAAGTAATTAATTCTCACTTGGAAAAGGTAATTTTTAGTAGAAAAATAATTTAAAGGTACCGTCGGCTTTCGCGCACCCTTTACCGGATTTTAAACTTATAACCGTCAATTTTCGTATGCACGATTATAATTTTAAGATCTCTTTTTGAAAATATGAATTTTCTAAATTGATTTGAAAAGCGCTTTCGTTGTATTTAAAAATTTATTTTTGAATTGTCTAGAGTCTGATGCCTTTTTTACTCTTTCGATGCAAAAGTGGTATCGCGGTGTTTCTACTTTTATAGTAAACGTTTAGTTTGAAAAAACAGAATTTTCGAATTTTCAAACTAAAAATATATTTCTCGTTTCAATTATATAAAATATAATTCATTAGAGTATCATTGGTACAATGTTACTCACATTCTGGACTCAATGTAAACTATAACTTAACCCCATTTTTGATGAATTCATATTAAAAAATAGCAAAAAGAATAGCTGCTGGCAGAAATAATTCATTTGAACAGGGACACAACAGCAATTCTTTTAATTAGAATTAAGACATAGGTGCAGCAATGAATTAAACGTGGCAGCAACAAAATAGAATGAATTGGAATTTGAATCATCGTTGCAACAACAAATCAATAACAAGAATAACACTTGGCTGAATGAATATAAAACAAAGGTTATGAAAGTATTAATATTACACCTAGTGTCTCTATGTGTTTTTAGGAAAATGCTTGTGTGCACGACAAGGTTTTTGTGTGAATCCCACGAATGATGCTGCAAACAGTATTCAGTACTTATTTAACATTAAATTGTCAATATAGTTTTCTATAACTAATTTAACATTGAACGACCTCTCTTAAAACTTCACCCATAACCTGTTTTAAAAAAAATTCATGAAGGTTGACGACTTAAAAAGGAGTTTTTCAGCAAGATGTCGAACACTCTCTCACAAGACATGCAAATTCTATAACTAACTGACACATTACAAAAGTAGAAAACAAAGCTAGAGAACAAGACCCACACTAATCCACCCCATTCACATATGATTATATAACAACTACTTAGAATCCACTCAGTGAAGCATCTAATTACTAATCTTGACTGCAACGTAAAAGATCGATTCTATTTCTTCCCCCACCCAACCACTTCGTTGTTGATTAATTAATGGACAACATGATTTCAATTTAATGACGTCCATTGGTTATTTATGACAATGTGTGCTGCCAGGGGATGGAAGTTAAAACTTGTACGGTGTAAGCGGTGACTTGTTGATAATGGTGGCAGCTCTAGACCTCTAGTTACACTTGAACCATTGCTTGTCCTCAAGGAATTCAGCTTGGAAATGAAAAAATTAAATGCAGCAACATAACATAGAAGGACTTGAAGAAAAATAACATCACAAATACTCATACGTGGTTCCAAACTTGAATTGGTCAAAAGTTAACTCTCTGGATACTAGAATCAAAACCAATGGCATTGTAACAACATGAACCGCACTTTGCGGACAAAAGTCTTCCTCCTTGCATACTAATATAAATCATCCTCTTTCATGCGAGACAATCACATTAAGACCCTTAAGTATCTATAATATTGTTACACACATGGTAGGCTGTCGTTTTAATACATCTTTCTTTGAATTTGCATATTTTGCACATAGATGCATTTTTTTATCAGTTAGTTGAACCGCTAATTTTATCAAACATTTCAATTAGCTTATAAGCTATCAGTCACCAGTCATCAGCTAAAAGCTATCAGCTATAAGCTATTAGCTACCAGTTATTTTTACCAAACAGAGCCTTAATATTATGCCGTAGAAAAAAAGTGTTTACAACTGAGTGTCTCTGTGTTTTTATAGTATAATTCTTGAGCAGAAAAAGCTTTGTTGTACAAAAAAATTGTCAAAGGTCGTTGGGTTGGTGACGTCCGTCATTGTTGGGCTGGTCACACTCGTCATGACTTCTTTTTTTCAACCGTTTTTTTTTCTTTTCATTTTTGCTTTTTAAACCCTAGGTTCCTTAAACACATCAAAATATCAACAGATGCTATGCAAAACATGACAAATGACCCTAAAACAAATGAAAATTAAGTTACTTCAAAAGTACATTTAGTTGAGTTTGATAGATGATCTGAATTATGTCGGTTGGAATAGAAGAATAGATTGATGTAATGTGAGATATATTTTGGACAGGTATTGAATCAAGTTGTTGAACATTTTTCCGAGTGTGTTGATTATGGACAACACATATAAAAATAAAACTAATAAATACATATAGATGCTACTCCAGATTATGGGTATGTTATTAACAGAGTTGACATTTGACGTGGCACTAGCTCATATGGCATCTGAGAGGACGAAACAAATGTGTATTAGAGAAGCCAAAAGAATTGTTTATTAAGGAATGCTTATTTCCCCAAAGTGATTTTGCCTGATAGAGATCTTGCTTTGATGAAGGCAATTGAAATTGTATTTCTAGATAATGTTAATTTGCTTTGTTGGTTTCATATAGACAAAAATGTTGGTGCAAAATGAAAGCAATGTGCATTTAAGGATACAAAAGAGTTGGTGTTCGAGATGTGGAATGATATATATTGTATGGGTTCACCTATGCGCCATTCATTTTTAATTAGTACTCTTACAAAATTCTTGGTATCGTTTGGGTTAGACTTATCAATCAAGAACGTTATTTGAATTGTACGAACTATTCACTCCTCTAGATCGAGGCCTTAAAGTATAACAACTTGGGCCAGATTGAAAAGAAATTTAACCCTAGAGTTCACCAAGGGAGTTGACGGAAATGGTTAAATTTGTATGCAAATAAGGTGATGACTGGAAGCCTTAAAGATTCCAAAATCAAAACCATTTGTAGAAACGATCTGAAGCCCTTGGCTAGAGTCATGCATCATGTTACCTACTACTCACAACTTGGCCCTCAACAAGGGCAAATTAGTATTGATCTACTGCATGATGAAGGAAATCCAAGTCACCGTAGGGAAGGTCATTCAGGAGGAGATTAAGAGTGATGTTCACCGTGATCGCTAGTTTATGCGGAGCGTAAGGCCTGGAGTTTTGAGATGGTAACATCAAACTAGTTAAATAAAAGGCATTGTTTACAAGAGGTGTGTCAACGTGAATAACAAGAATGTTGTAATAACTAATTAAGGAGGGAAGGAGAAGAAAAAAGATTCAAAGAAGGAAATGCCACCACAACAACAAATTAGTACTCAAACTTTCTCATAATCAAGCCAACTCCACTTACTTGTAGAGTTGGAATAAAGGTCAATTCATTTTTGGCACTACATGAGGATATGTACACTTGATAGAAAATAATGTTTGAAAAGTAATGAGATATTGAGCGTGCTGGACCTTTTATATTCATGGGTTAGTAGTCTAGTTTTTTTAGGATTTTTTTTTATCATATATGCTCTTTATAAGAGAGATTCCGGTCTCTTCCTTATTCCTCTATTTTGTTATCTCTATTATTAACATGGCATTAGAGTTTGGGTCGATCCTCTGATTTCACCAAAATTCTGCTATTGAGTTTCCAAAAGTTTGGAAATATGTTTGCTTTACTTTTTGATGGTTGATTATATCGTCCAAACCCGACCGTTGCTCTGCACACCAACATTTATATTCATTCACTCTAATGTTTCTATTATTAAAACCCTTATATTTATAAGTTAGTAGTCTAGTACTTTAAGATTTTACTAAATATTCTCTTTGTAACCCTTATGTTTATAAGTTAGTAGTCTAGTACTTTAAGCTTTTACTATATATTTTCTTTGTAACCCTTATGTTTTTAAGTTAGTAGTCTAGTATTTAAGCTTTTACTATATATTTTCTTTGTAACCCTTATTTTCATAAATTATGCAATCCCTACTATTGAAACTCTAATTTCTTTCTCCTTCCCCTACTTTGTTTTGCCAGGTAGAGTTCTTCTTCCCCTATTTTATTATCTCTACTGTTAACAAACACTACTAATATAGTGTGTAAAACCGACACCTAAACCATTATAGATTAAATTTGATTGGTTTAATTTGATTTAGACCGAACATGGAAAATAATCGAACTAATTTCGTTGGTTTGGTTTGGATCTTCAAATTAATTAGATAATTAGTTTGGTTCTACACCCTAAGTGGGACTTGACGAACCCAAATTGCCTACGGTTCAACTATCACACAGTTTTCCAAAGTTTTAAATCGTATCGAACGGTTTATATTACATATTAAAAGATCGATTATACACATTCTCAACCATAGTTTTAAAAACTAGTTCAAACCGGCCAGTTGAACCAGTCCGATCGAGAACCGGTGGGTATGTCAGTTCAAGTCATACATCGAATCAGCCATGTAGTTAAACCGGTACAAACCGATGAGACTCGTTAAAAACCAGCTAAAAATATAGCTATACTCTTTAATAAATAAAAAATAACTATATATAAATTACAGTTTTTTAGTTTTTAAGTGCTGAGTCATCGGTTCAATCCGATTTAATTTAGTTAAATACCTATAAAAATTTAATCTTAAGCCGGATCATCTAACCGGGTTATACGATTTAGTCCGGTTCAAACATACAGTTCAACCAACAACTCTCTGTTCAACCATACCCGGTACCCCTATTGTGTCAACGACTAAACTGAATTTTAAAACTACTAGATTGTTGACCCGTGCGTCGCACGAGTTTATCGTTAAGGGATTGACATTCGAATAATAAAATGTAATATATAATTGGTAACGGTGAAAAAAAGAACACTCTAAAAAAACATGGCATTACACGACACAGTCTGAATCCTTATATAATAGACCAAGAAATTGAGACAAAACTAAATAGGAAGACTGCCAAAATTGGTGTAAACATTTCAAACTTAAAACAAAAAACGCATAAAAGATATTCCAATTCTAAAAAAATATGCATATCAATAAAATGCATGTTAATTTAGAATTCTAGTTAAGCAATGGTATGAGAGGAAGGTTGTAAGGTCACGTCCTTCCATTTGCAAATATCAAAATATATGATTCTTCTGCTGTCTTGTTTGTGTAATTTACCACGGTTTAGGGTTTTTTTTTTAGAGAAACACGGTTTAGGGTTTGCTATAGATAACCGAGTTTGCATGAAAATTAGGGTAGCCAAATTTGCATGAAAACTAGAGTATTTTGTTTGTAAAAGTATTAAATAAGTGTACAACAACTTATAAAAAAAATAAAAAATTTACAAAAACAATAAATATATACAAACGATGACACACCAAGATATGAATGAAAAACTCATCAGTTAGAAGAAATATTAGAAATTGTTGTATTTTAGATAAAATTTGTTAGATTAAATTAATGCTAACCTAATACAATAAATTGAAGAAAAATTATTAAACTAAAATCCTGCAATTTACCAAAATTAATAAATAAAGACAAAATAAATAAATAAAGAAGAGCTCAAGTTGATTTTAAACCGAACAACTAACACGCGTAACTGTGTGACACATTAGGCCTGACACAGTTCTTGTGTTAAATCCAAATCCGGGACTTGACTTAAACTCTTCAACATCTTCTAGAATCTAAGACTATAGCTCGAAATGGATACAAAATAAATCAAACCCAGAAATTACCAATTGCCCAAGTGGTCCCATTTTATTTTACTTTCGTATGTCGGCATCATCTTTTGTATACGCGGTTTGCTTAGTCAATCATCCCTACCTAACTAAGGAAAATAGTGACAATATCTTTGAATATCTTTTATTATCTCATTATGAAAATAAATTGAAATAAAGTAGTTTACAGTGTAAATATCAAATCAAATCACACAATTGTTACCAAATAAAAACCAATTCACACAATCACGTCAATTGTTACCAAAAACAAAAATCAAACTATTCAAATTTCTAACGTATTTTTAGGTTATTTTTTAATTTTTTTCATATAAATACTTATTTTACGTGATTGAATTGGATGTATGTATTTTTTTTGTCCAATTCGAACCTCAAACTTTACGTATATTATTATATTATGCATTGTTTATACCAATTAAGTTAAGCTTACGATAACAATTTGACGTATGTATAAATATGCATGAAAAGGTTTTAGACTATTGACTTAATTTGTATAAATTAAATTTGTTATTTTTTTTAGAAATTAGATTTGTTATTTATTAAATACAAAAATGTATAAAATATAATTGTAATAAAATAAGTAGTCATCTCATATTCATTTTTTTTAAATGCATCTCATATTCATTGAATTGAAGAGCAATTCTAGAATATTTTTTTTGATTTAGTCAAATAAAAATGATTTAATAAATTTTTATGTTATGTAACTATTTTGTTCCTCTAAAAAAATGTAACTTTTTTCCGTCCATCAAATCAAAATTAATGACAAATTCCATTTCAACCTTTGACAATTACACACGCAATACCCTTCACCTGCCCTACTAACTTTCCACGAAGCTTCATTCCCTTCAATTCAATCTTTATTTAACACTTTGTCCTCTATATACTCCATTTTAATCTAACATCTCTCTTCTCAATAATTCTATACCTTATTTATTTCGTTAAAGCTTATACTATTATTTTTCAGAATTTTGCAACTATAGTGAAATCATTTGAAAGAAGAATCAAGCATGGACATCAACAACAACAACAATGAAAATTCTTTTTGGCAATTTAGTGATCAACTAAGGCATCAAACATCAAATTTGGCTAATCTATCTCTAAATGATTCAATTTGGAGCACCAACGTGACCAAAAGACCTGATCAAAGAAGAAACTTTGATGTCAAAAATTCTGATATCAACAACTCCTTCACTAATTTCAACTCAAAACCAAGTGATCTCAATGATGGATGGAAGATGATGAACAATTCCAATGGACCACTTTTTTCCATGCCACATAATAATAATAACCCTTCTTTTGCTGGATTCAACAAGGGAATTTATTCATCTCCTTATGTTAACAACCTTAACAATAACACCAACAACGTTAGCAACATCAATCTTAATGGTTACAAGTCAGGTTTTAAGGTTGGTGATGAGTTTCAACTACCTAACAAAGGTGTGATCAAGAAGAATATCAACAACAATAATAACATCAACAAGAAGCATGGTGATAACACTGATGTTACCAAAACTTCTGCTGACAAGAAATTCAAAACACTGCCACCATCTGAGGCCTTACCTAGGAATGAAACCATTGGTGGCTATATCTTTGTTTGCAACAATGATACCATGGCAGAGAATCTCAAAAGACAGATCTTTGGTAAGTTTTATTTATCTATGAGATCATTGTTATTGTTTTAATAATTTTTTATTTTTTACATATGTGCTTCTTAGCTATAGGGATTGTGAATTTTACACAATAGGTTTTCTTATGTTTAATTTCATATTTGTGGTGTTGAGCATGATTATGAAATCAAGATTTAAATTGTGATTTGAAAGACCGTTTTTTGAATCGTGAATAGAAGCTTATAAGTTTGTTGTGTCGCTTATGTTTACTTAAAAAAGTTAAATTTTGAATCGTGAATAGAAGCTTATAAGTTTGCTATGTCGCTTATTACCAATAAAAATTTAACTTTTTTAAGTAAACATAAGTGACATAGCAAACTTATAAGCTAAGATATCATCTACTAATAACAAAACAGTTTTAGATTCAAGTCATAAATCAATGATAAAAACATGAGTAGCTTTACAAAGTTAACAAAAAAAAGATCGGCTATACTAAGTTTGGGTAGTGATACGGTAGTGATTCACTATGATGAATCTATTCATCATAGTAAATCGAGATTCATTATAATGAATTTGTATTTAAGATGAGATTCGTGCCAAATATAGACACGCACTAAAGAGCCGTATCGATTGGGTTCAGTTTCGTTCTTAATCAAAACATGACTCGCATGTATCATAAGATACATGTGACCATGGAACTGAGATATTAAAAAAAAAATTTAATTGAATCATCAATAGTCTTTGGTGTTTATGTTGATTATTAGAGGAAGAAACTTAAAATTTTCAGTATTTTGTCCCTTCCTATGAAATTTAACTGTGTAATTTGGTCTCTAAATTATTGGTTTATCTTGTAAATATTGTAGGTCTGCCTCCAAGATACAGAGATTCAGTTAGAACAATAACTCCAGGGTTACCCCTTTTTCTGTACAACTATTCCACCCACCAACTCCATGGTATTTTTGAGGTATGTATCATGTTTGTGCATATACCTTCTATTATCATATTTGAAATCAATCTTCAAGGGTAATAATATTAATATTTGGTGGTTTTGTTTAGGCTGCAAGTTTTGGAGGAAGTAATATTGATCCAACAGCTTGGGAGGATAAGAAGTGCCCCGGCGAATCTCGTTTCCCTGCTCAGGTATAATCTCCAATCCAATTATTATCAGTTTATTCGATCGACTTATTTGAGTTTATCTTATGAGACTGTTTGGCAGAGCTTCTTGGAAATAAGTTATGACATATATCTATAAGTTGTTCAACTTACTTTCATAAGCTCTTCAGGATAGTTTATGAGAGCAGTTTAACTTTATTTTATACAGCTTATATGATAAACACTTACTGTATAAGTGCTTAATTAAACTGTTTGTCTAAAGCTAATGAATTTGGACACATGATGTTTGCAGGTACAAGTGATCACTAGAAAAGTATGTGAGCCATTAGAGGAGGATTCCTTTAGACCAATTCTTCATCACTATGACGGTCCTAAGTTTCGTCTTGAACTGAGTGTGTCTGAGGTATAATTTCATCATCAACTTGCACAATATTGATCATTCATATAGTTTTTTTCTTTAAATCTCTGAATTAAACTGTGTCTTAATTTTTCTTTCAGGCACTGTCTCTTTTGGATATTTTTGCTGATCAGAATAGTTTCAATGATATTTTCAAAGCTATACCGGCATAAAATGGAAGAAAATTAACGCGAATACAAGAACATAAATTATGAAGAAAATAGAAAATGAAGATTGTGGACCTGTAGAGAAGGGTCCTAAGATATTACAATGAATACGGTGGAGGAAGATTGGATATTGAGCCTATATATGTATAAGAGCTATGGTATTATTTGTATAGAGGTTGTTATGCCTAATTTCCCCCTTTTTATTGTGAATCTATATGAACATAATTTAAAAGAATACAATAAGAATGAACTTATATAGCTTATGGCTGTTGTTATGTACTCTAAACTATAATTAAATTGAGGCTTAATGGATAAATGGAAGGAAAAGCATCCATGTTGGGATTTGAATCCTAGACATTATCGTCAAATTCATTCGAGTGTCATAACTCAACCACTTGAGCCACGCACAAGGATAGATTGAGAAATACTTCAATCACTTGAGCTATGCTCAGGGACAGTTCGAGAGTTACTTGAAAAAATAGTTGGTCTGACTTACCAGTAGTTTGGTTACCCAAGCCAAACTACTTAGATAGTAACATGTTATGTTGTGTTGATTAACATACACCAAAAATCATATATCCATATTGTGTTTTGCATGGAAACCACACCAAAGTCACTGTAATTAAGAAAAAATTACAAAACAGTAGAGGCATGACATGACACATAAAAAATGTGCATATTAGAAAAGCAAAAGATAAGAAAGTTGCATATAGCAAATACTTAATACTAGAACCCTCACTCAAGTCCCTTTCAGAAGAGTCACTGATGCAAATAGGCAAATTAAAACAAAATCATTTAGTAACATATGCCAACTAAATTATTAAACAATATTGACTAAAATAAACCCAAAACATAGTAGTGCTCGTACACAGGTTGCACTAACCTGCCATATCCAACTATTCACAGGGAAATATATACAATACACAATGTGCAGAATGAAATGGCTTTAAAGGAAAAGATAATACCATAAATTGAAGATTTCATTGGATTTGCAAATTGCAACATAGTAGTTTGCAAATCACATTTTTAAAATTTAATTTTAGAAATAAAATCCTCGCGCCATATGTAAAAGTTACATAGATAATTAATATTTTTTGATAAGTTATGCATGTAGTATCAGAAAGATAATTAAGAGAGTAGAAGAAAAATCAAAAGAAGGACAACTAATGAGAAGTGACTAATTAGAGCTGGATAAGATTTAAAAAACATGAAGTGAAAACCGAAAGCAAGATTGTGTGTTCAATTTCTCTCAATAAAATATAACACACTAATTACTGAGATTTACAATAAAAGAATTGCATTGCAAAAAATATTGATAGCTTAGCCTCTGACAACAAGAAGGAAAACACTCATTCTTTTTCCATCATATTGATTCCTCGTGCTTTCTATGCAGTTCAAATAATAGAATTTGAACGGCATAAATACTTTAAGAAAACTTCAAAAACACGTTGTAACATTTCGGATTTTAAAATCTGAATAGGTCGCACGAGAAACTTATAGGATTCGAAAAGTAATAGCATTAGGAAAATCTAGAAGGTCAAAAGAAGCCCATATGGAAAAGTTTCGGATGAAAATTCTCAGAAAGCATCATGGAACTCTTTAGGTAGCGGTTTGCTCTCCAACACCCCAAAATTACCATTTTACACTCAACGACAGTTAATTACTGTTCGACGCTCGCTGTCTACGACAATTTTTTTCCGTTTTAAACATGTTACATATTTGAGACAACTTTCTTCCGCCTACACTATTCACTCACCAAATTTCCTCCCTATATCCCATCCATAATCCAAAAAGTTTTTTTCTTCTTTTTTTTTCAAAATCTTTGTCTCAAATCGATGAAAAAGAATTTGCTAGAAGGTTTCAACACTCATTTGACGTCAAGAAACAAATATTGCATCTTTTATCCGTTTACATTGTTGCATTTTTTCTATCATATTTTTTGTGGTTAATATATCACTAAAATTATATAAATATGTCTTTTAAGTTTTATGTGGTGGACAAAGCACCGACAATTTATGTCGATAATATTGCTCTGACTTTTATATAAATATATGTCTCCGGTTAAGCTACAATTCATTTTATCGTTTGTCTTATTTTATTTATTTTGATATTTGCTCTTATAACTTATGTCAAGTGAATCATGTCTCATAATCGAAAAATTGAAGCTCATGTCCAATATGAAAGCTTTCAAGCAAATGATTAAGATTCTTTTTAATCAACATACAAGTTTGATTAGTTGAAGACATGATTTAACAAGCCAATCATTTGATAAATACAACGATAATTAACTATCATTCCTGAAGCAGCAGTTAACTATCGTAAACCAACGAACAATAGTTAACTGCTACTAGAGGCATTTTCGTCAGTTTACAAAAAAGCAAATGATAAAACCTAAAGAGAAATTTTCTTAAGAAAATCAATGATATACTTTAAAGAATTAACTAGCCCACTCTATATAATGTAAAGAATGAATCCTGAGTAAAGTAAGCAAATCAATGATCTTGTTTGATTGTTTTAAAAAAAATGATATTGTTTGATGGACCACAATGGCATGATGGAGGGCTTGCTTTCTGCCCATTTTGATGTTTTTTATTTATATGTTGTAATAAAAGTGTAAGGGACCAATTCTGGCCAAAAACACTAAGTTTGAATTTCTAGTGTGTTTTTATCCATTTTAAAGCTTTAAATGGCGTGCTTTCTTTATTTTATAAAGAAAATAATATGCTGAATCACGTAGAGTGAAAAAGAATCAAGAACATGAAAGGAAAGGAGGAAGTGGTGCGTACGCACATTAAAGCACAGTGAATTGTTTTCTTTCAGCCCACTCATTGATGAACGCCATTGGAAACGTTTTCAGTATGATGGGAGGCGCCCCACCATCAATTATGACTGCACAATTTCATTCTTAATCAATTTGTAACCATTTTGCAATTATTCAGCACTAGGAATTGATGTTAGATTAATGGCTGAATTCTAAGAGTTTTCATGAGTTATTTTTCTTTGATATTCCTTGTATTACAGCATGTGACCTCTCTCTTATATATAAGGGGCGAAAATCATCAATAAAATTCAGACTGTTTTAGTGAAAAACTACACTATGTGTGTTTTTGAGCAATTGCTCTTTGGTTTTGGATTGGACCAATTTTGATCTTATCAAGAATCCTTTCTTGTGGTGATGCTCAATCTCATAGACTTATCACTTTCTTGGATTAGAAAGTGTGGCGTCCCTTTCTTTTCACTCCATTTCTCCATTTTATCTACAAAATCTGTTTGGGTCAAAATTATGCCATTTGTCCATTTTAGCCCAAATATCCATTTTTCATTCATTTTTATTGCATTTTGAATCACAAAAATTTTAAAGTTTAAATTATCAAAGCAATTTCGTGAGTTTGGAGAAAAAATAACCATTTTTAAAATATTGGACTCATCAAAACTCATCCAATAGATAAATCATCAGATAAAGGCAATTAAGTTTTAAAATATGCTAAAACAAAAGGCACTGCAAATCATTAATTAAGAAAACTATAGATACAACAATAATGACATTTTTTTTAGGGGCAACAATTATGACATAGAAGTAGAACGTATTATCTTGATGTATTGACCGAAACTCTTCAAGTCCACTCTCACTAGGGAACAAATTAAGGCTGGAAGAAGTAAATACATATTGTTTTAATTAATGTATTAAACTACAAAACTGATAGTAACTCACATCACATAATTACATAATTTCGCATTTCCAAAACCTCATATATAGTTTAAGGTTTAATATGGTTTGTGAATTAATCCACACACAAAATATATATATATATATATATATATATATATATATTATATA